>MDTB01091414.1_pt1 | contig 10022 bp, 9 predicted proteins | sample 811161 | NCBI WGS metagenome assembly MDTB01 (sample SAMN05326650, study PRJNA326480) | marine metagenome | isolation source: seawater | place: Mediterranean Sea | collected 2009
AAAATATTTTTTGCATGTGATACAGGTTATTCAAATATTTACAAAATGATGGGAAAAAAATTTGGCGGGATAGATATTTTTTTAATAAATTCTGGTGCTTTTAATTTTGAAATTATAACGGGGAAAAAAGATTTTTCAATTTTTCATACCAACCCAGAAGAGGCATTACAAGCCGCTAAGGATATAAGAGCAAAAAAAATCATTCCAATGCACTATGGAAGTTTTCTTCTTGGACTTGAAGGTCAAAACTCTGAAGGTCCCATTAATGAACCGAGAAATCGTCTTTTGAAAAATGCTGAGAATTACGGTTTTAATAAACAAGATATAAAAATATTTAATATTGGCCAGATCTCTAAATTAGAAGATATTTTAAACTAATTTAATTTTTTTTTATATTCTCTATCAATCATTGATGTAAGGGAGTCTACAAGAGCATCGGAAAATTTGAATATCTCATTTGGTTTGTATTCATTGGACTGGCTTTTTGCTGGATTAGTTTTATCTTCAACTACAATATTAGAACTTGGATTATTGTCTTTTAAATACACTAACATGATCCAATTTTCATCACTCTCCTCGTCTAACTTAATAAATATTTCTGAAGACTCATATCGAAAATCAATAACCCGAAGCAGTGACATTTTTTTAGGTAACCACCTTCTATTGAGCTGAAAAATACATGAAGACATACTTCTGTAAAAAGATTCAAGATTATTTTCAATTTTTTCTCTTGCTATATTAAATTGTCTTTCTTTCTCTAATAAATCAGTTCTAGTATCTTCATCTGTTACTTCAATACCTAACTGCTCTATCCTTTCTCTGATTTTTTGATCTCTTATTGCCTGATATTTTAACTTAATTTTTTCTATTCTTTCTTGAACTTCCCCATAATTTTCTCTTTCTTGTTTTAAGCAAAATTTTTCTAGATTAATAATCTCTTGGGCCTCTCTTTTTCGAAACTGCTCAATTTTCTTCTCTAGTTTTATTTTTTCATAAAACAGTCTTTGTTTTTCAGCCTGTTCTTTTCTTACTTGAGCTTGTTCTTCTCTTATAAATTTCCTTAGCTCAATTTTTCTTTCTTTATTTAATTTAATTTCTTCACGAACTTCATTTTGTTTGAGCTTCAATTCCTCTTGTTTTAATAATTTATTTTTTCTAATTAAATCTTCTTTTTCCTTTTTCATCTTTTTAATTTCATTTAATCTTTTCTTTTCTCTTTCTTCCTCTACCACCTGTTTAAAAGAGTTTATCTTATCTGTTATTCCTTGAAAAAAATTTTGAAGGGTTCTATCAATATCAAAATTAAATTTTATATTAAATCTAAATCTTTCTCTAAATCTTATAATTTTTCTAAAAATTTCTTTTGAGTTTTTGGTTTTTTTTAAGAGTCTAGGTTTTTTTATTTTAAACCTTTTTTTGCGTTTAAAAAATTTTTTTATTTTTTTAGATCTTTTTTTAAAAGTCCGCTTTAATCTTTTTTTAAATTTTTTTGATTTTTTTCTTACTTTAGACTTTTTTTTAATTTTTCTCTTTTTCTTTTTTTTTTTCATAACTAATATAAATTAAATATCAGTTTTTAAGAATTATATATATAGTCTCGTGTAGGGTGTGCAGACTCAAAATTTTTCACAATTTGCAATTGAAATACCACTAAGTCTCTATATCGAAATGCTCCGCAACAAGAAGAGAGGTAAAATTCCCACATTTTACAAAACTTTTCATCAAATAAATCCTTTACTTCATTTCTTTTTGCTAAAAATCTTTGAAGCCACGCTTCAAGAGTTTTGTCATAATGTCTTATTAATGTCTCACTATCAGAGACAATCAATCCTGTTTTTTCAATTGGTTTTATTAATTGACTATAGGATGGACATCTTCCTCCAGGAAAAATTCTATAATTAATCCAACGCGAAGGACTTGAAGGAGCATCTACCACTCCAATTGTATGAAGAAGAAATTTCCCGTTTTCCTTTAGTAAAGTATTTATTTTTTTAAAGAAAGTTTTATAGTATTTTAAGGAAATATGTTCCGCCATCCCAACTGAGTAAATTTTATCAAATTTACCCTTCAATTCTCTATAGTCTTTTAATTCAAAATTTAGTTGATTATCTAAATTTAAATCTTTTGCATTTTTAAGACTATACTTGTACTGATTCTTGCTCAAAGTAACACCTGTAACTTCGCAGCCAGTTTTTTTAGCTATATAAGCTGCGGCAGTTCCCCAGCCAGATCCGACATCTAAAATTTTGTCTCCTGTCTTAATATCTAATTTTTTTATTATATGGTTCAATTTATTTTCTTGAGCCTCTTCTAAAGATTTTGTGCCCTCTTTGAAATAGGCGCAGCTATATTGTCTTACCCTTTGGTCGAGCATTATGGAATATAATTTTTCTCCCTTTTCTCCACCTAAATCGTAGTGATGTGAGATATCTCGTTTGGATTTTAATATTGTATTAAAATTAGATAAATATCTCCATAAACCATAAATTTTTTTAATTACTTTGCTCGTGTTACTTATTTCATTTCTCCCTAAATTTTTAATAAAAGACATTAAAAATTCATGTAAAGAAGCATTTTCAATTATAATTTCATTAGCCATGTACGCTTCAGGGAAAAAAAATTCGGGATCTATTAAAAGTTTATACTTTAAATTTTCTTTTAGAAGTTTCAATGTTATTGGTTTTTCAAATTTTGGATTTCCCACAATATATTTTTGCCCTTGCGGATCAATAAGTATTATCCCACCTTCTTTATAAATTTTATTGAGAATCTTTGCTAATAACATATTTCAAGCAGCTATGTTTTTATTTAAATTAAATTTTAAATTTTCAAGTTTTTTAAATAATTCTTTTTTATCTTTTGAATTAAGCAGTATTAATGGAGGTAATAAATTTTTAAACTTTGAGTTTTTAGTAGACATATAGGTATGCAATGCAGAAATTAAGTTATAGTTATCGAAAGTTTTTCTAACAGCAATAAGTTTTTCATTAGCAGTTTGGGGTTTATTTTTTTCAAAATCATCGAAAACTTTTCTAGCTAGTGAATGTGAAATATTGATGACAGCACTGATGGTTCCAGAACAGCCTAAATTTAATCCATCAAGTAATTTAGATTCATCTCCTGGAAACATTAAAAAATCCTTAATTTTAACATTTTTAAATAAATTACCAGTGCTGTCCTTGGCTCCCACTATATTTTTAGGGTGTGCGGAAACTAATTTTTTTACAAATTCTGCTTCAAATTTAAATCCACTTAGTTTTTCAAAATTATATAAAATAATTTTTACTTTTGGTATATTTTTTATTATTTGATCGAAAAAAAATTTTACACCTTGCTCTGTATTTCCAGCTCCATAGGCTGGCGGTTGAAGTAAGAATGTTGAGAATCCATATTCCATAGAATATTTTATAAAATTTAAATTATCACGATAACTATTTAAACCTGTGCCCAAAAAAAATTTATTTTTGAATTTACTTAGAGAAAGCTTTGAAACTAATTCTTTTTTTTCATCAAGACTTATATATTGTGCACAACTTGTACTGCCCAAAAAGAAAACTCCATGTAGACCTTCTTTAATAATATTTTCTGCGTGAGCTATTGTTTCATCAATATTTAATGAACCATTTTCGCCTATAACAGACAATGTTGCAGCATACACACCTTTTTTGATCATAATCTTACCCAATTTATTCTATCTAAGTTATATAGTTAAAATCAAGTATGAAAATTTTATGTATTAACACTAGAAAAGGCATAGGTGATCAAATTATCTTTCTTTCATACTATCAAGCTATTTCAAAAAAATTTCAGACACCTGTCTCCTTGTTAGCTAAGGAGAATTCTAAAGCAAAACAATTATTTGCAGATGATAAATGTATAAATAAAATTATAACTCTTGAGGAAGATATGGATGGTATCAAAGGCATGTTTAAACTTGCTAAGATTCTCAAAAAAGAAAGTTTTGATAAAGTTTTTATTTTTAATGGTTCAATTAGATATAAGCTTATTGCTATATTTGCTGGGATAAAAAATATATATCAATATCCACTTTTTACTTCTAAAGATATAATCTTTCAAACAGCTAAAGTTTTTACAGAAACACATGTAGGGAAAATTCTATCTACGGAACCTAATTTATTTTTAAAAGATGAGAATGTGAGCAAAGCAAAGAAAACCTACAATATTAATGAACAAACAATTTCAATAGTTTTAGGTGTGTCAGCTTCTGGCCCTACAAAAAGGTGGGCAGTCGATAACTATATAAAATTAATTACAAAGTTAAACGATTATAAAAATTGCAATTTTTTTGTAGTAGCTGGCAAGAGTGATATTGAGATTATTAATAAAATTAAATTATCAAAAATTAACTCGAATTTTATTACTTTAGAAAACTTATCAATTTCAGATATTCTTCCTATAATCAAAAATTGTAATTTATATATTGGAAATGATACTGGCTTCATGCACATGAGCGCTGCGCTTGGAGTCAAGTCAATTGGAATTTTTGTAGACTCTCCAGCTTATGCATATAGTGGTTACTCTAAAAACATAATTCCAATTGTTCCTGAAGGAGAAACAATTGAAAGTACGAGTCACAACACAAAAGGTAAAGATAGGATTTCTTTAGATGAAGTATTTAATGCAGCAAAAAAATATTTAGCTTAGCTAAAATCTGTTTTTATAATTTTTTCTTTTGCTTCATTTACTAACTGACTTAATCGCTCTGTATCCACATCACCACGGTTCATATCTGGATGAATTTTCTTTTGTAATTTAACCGCAGTTTTTAATACATCTTCTTTAGAACATCCTTTTTTCAATCCTAAAATTTTATAACTCTCTTCAATTGATAAACTTGTTGTTGCCTGTGAACCTTTTTTACCGAACCTCCCTGAACTCTTTAAAACTTGTATAAGACGATACAGCTGCATTAGCTGCAATAAAGTTAGCCCACCTTTGATTTTAAGACCGCTCAATAAAATTAATAAAAAAGGCAATGAAAATATATACTTGCCTCCAATAGTTAAAATTGCTGCTAAGAAGACAGATATTATAATAGCTAATCTTTTTAAAAATTGTGCGATCTTTTTAGTACTGGTTTTTGCAAACCAGTTTAGTATTAGGTAAATAAAAATAAATATGATAATTCCTAGAGCTAATAAATTCATATAATTTAATTATGAAAACACCATACCTTAGAAGAGAAGAAGAAGTAAAGACTGCACATGGCTACACTTGGTCTGATTATTATTCCTGGATTCACCAATCTAATTGTCTAGAAATCTTAAGAGATAAAACTAAACTTAATCCTGAAGTAAGAAAATATTTAGAGGAAGATAATGCTTTCACAGAAAAAAATATGAGTGACACAAAAGGCTTACAAAAACTTCTATTCAAAGAAATTGAGGGTAGAATTAAATTAGAAGATGAAAGTTTAAAATTTAAAGATCAAAGATATGAATATTGGTCAAAAACTACTAAAGAGGGAAATTATACTAAATATCTTAGAAAAAAATTTGGAGAAGATAAAGTTGAAACATATTGGGATGGCGATGTAGAGGCTAAGGGTAAGAAGTTTTTTAATACAGGAGATATTACGGTTTCAAATGATGATAAGATACTCGCTTACTCAATAGATGATAAAGGAAGTGAGTATTTTACAATTTTCGTAAGAAATCTAAGTGATGGGAAAATTATTGGAGAGCCTATTACAGAAACTGCAGGAGGGATTACTTGGGCGTACGATGATAAATCTTTCTTTTATAGTAAGCTAGATAAACTTCATCGACCTAGACAAATATTTCAGCATATTCTTGGCACATCCCCGGAGGAGGATAAATTAATTTATAACGAAACCGATGAGCGGTTTACCGCATCATTTTACTTAACGTCGGATGAAAATTATTACATGATTTCAGCTTCAGAACATACCACTTCTGAAATGTACTATATCCATAAGGATGATAAAAATTTAAAGCCAAAATTGTTTATTAAACGTGAAGAGGGTGTTCAATATTCAATAAATAGTTGGGCAGGATATTTTTGGATGAACACTAATAAAGATGCTGAAGATTTCAAAGTAGCTAGATGTCCCCATGAAAATATTAATCAATGGGAAGATTTTATTCCAGCAAAGTCCGGCACTTTAATAGGTGGATTAACCTTTTTAAAAGATTGGATAGTTCGATCAGAAGTGTCCAACGCTTTATCAAAAATTTATGTAAGAGATATTAAAACTAATAAAGAAGAAGAACTAATTATCACAGAAGAAAAAGTTATTAGTCCTGGTATTAGTTTGATGCAAAAAAACAAAGATACAGACTGGATTAGAATAGGCTATGATTCTCCTAAAACACCATCAAGATTTTTTGATTATAATATAAAAACAAAAGAAAAAAAATTAGTTAAAGAACAAATTGTCCCCTCAGGACATAACGGGAATGACTACATAGTAGAAAGGCTTGAAGTGGAAGGCCATGATGGTTACTTAATTCCTATTACAATTACTAGACATAAAAAAACTAAATTAGATGGGTCTGCGCATGTACTACAGTATGGATATGGTTCTTATGGTATGTCATCACCAATTAATTTTTCATCTTCAAGACTAAGTCTTATTAATCGAGATATAATATGGGTAACTTGTCATATTCGTGGCGGTTTGGAGAGAGGCATGGCTCACTGGAGAGCTGGAAAAATGTTGAATAAAAAAAATACTTTTTCTGATTTTATAAGTTGCAGTAAATATTTAATTGAAAAAAAATACACTAGCAAAAAAAAAATAATTATTTTCGGAGGCAGTGCTGGCGGACTTCTTACTTCAAATGTTGTTAATCAAATACCAAATCTGCTTTTAGGTGCTATCATGGCCGTTCCTTTTTGTGACAACTTGACCACAAATATGGATCACTCTTTACCTTTGAGTCTTGGGGAGCTAAGGGAATTTGCTGACGCTAAAAATAATAAGAAACATTTTGAGTATATCAGATCATACGCACCATATGATAATTTAGAAAAAAAAGACTATCCTCATATTTTAATAACGACATCTCTTTCGGACTCTCGTGTCTTATTTGATGAGCCAACAAAGTATTGTGCAAAGTTAAGATATTTAAAAACTGATAACAATTTACTATTTTTAAAGTGTGAGATGGACGCAGGCCACTCAGGAAAAAGTGGAAGAACTTCTGCAATTGAGGAAGTCGCTTTTGATTATGCTTTCGCTTTAAAAATTTCGGGAAAATTAGATACTTAAGATTATGAAAACAGCAAAAAAATTTGATTGGTATTGTAAAACTACTTGGTCCAAAAGTGCGTATAATACTTTATGGTGTCTCATTGGATGTTCTATAGGTGACTTTGGAACTATTTATTATTTCCAGATAACCCCTCACTCGTTATCAGTTTTTTTTGTAATGCTAATTGCTATAATTAATGGAATAGTAACTTCTATCATTCTTGAGACAATAATTTTATTAAGACAAAAATTTAAGTTAATAGATGCTTTTAAAACTGCCTGCGGAATGTCACTTATTAGTATGATTTCTATGGAGCTAGCAATGAACCTGACGGATTACTTAATTATAGGTTCAGCAAAACTAGTGTGGTGGGTTATTCCAATAATGCTTACAGTAGGGTTTTTAACACCTTGGCCTTATAATTATTGGAGACTCAAGAAATTTAATATAGCCTGTCATTAAAAACAGTTTTTGCTTGTAAAACCTACCACTTTATTTCCTGGGTTAATTTCAAAAATTCTTTCACATTTTATCTTTAACTTTTCTTTTGTATAAACATAAAACCTATTTCTTGAATTATTTTTAAAATCAATCTTATCTGGTTTACCAAATTCTATTTTTAATGCCTCTTCAGACTTATTTAGCCACTTGCTTAATTGCTTTTCTTCCTCTGAAACTTTTTCATCAATTTTGTTTGAAACAGTTTGACATGCTGTAATATTAAAAATTAAAAAAAAAGTTATAAAAAATATTTTCATTTTCAACTAGGTATAGAATATACATCAATTTTATAAACAGAAATATTTCTCATAGGTTGTAATTTTATATTAGAGGCAGTTTTTAAAGGATTAATCATAAGAATCATTGTATTCACAATAAATAGGAGGTTTTTATGCTAGAAAAATATTTTGAATATAAAAAACATAAAACAAATTTCAGAACAGAGGTAATAGCTGGTGTCACAACCTGGATGACATTAAGTTACATATTTTTTCTCAATCCATTTATCATGTCAGGAGAGTTTAAAGGTACAGAGGCAGGTTTCTTCGACTACGGAGCAACTTTCACTGCTACAGTTTGGGCTACCGCTATAGCATGTTTCATAATGGCATTTTTAGGAAAGGTTTGGCCGATAGGTTTGTCTGTGGGCCTTGGTATAAATGCGTATTTAGTTTACGGAGTTGTAAAAGGGATGGGTTACTCTCCTGAGGAAGCTTTAGGAGCAGTTTTTGTTGCTGGAGTAATCTTTTTGTTAATTTCCCTTACACCCTTAAGAGCTTGGCTGGTTAACTCAGTTCCTAAAAGTTTAAAGCTGGGAATTGGTTGTGGCGTGGGATTATTTTTAGGAATAATTGCGTTGGAAATTATGAAAATCGTAGTTGATCATCCAGTCACTCTGGTAACTTTGGGTAATCTTAAAGATCCTCTTGTATTATTAGGATGTGGCGCTTTTATTTGTATGGTTGTACTTGAAAAGTACAATGTCAAAGGAAATATCATTATTGCTTTATTAATTTTCAGTGTCATTTCTTGGATAACTGGATTAGCAAAGTTTAATGGTCTTGCAAGTATGCCGCCGTCAATGGATTATTTTTTAGCGTTTGATCTTGGAGCAGCATTATCAGCAGGTATGATTTCTATTGTCTTTACCTTATTGTTCATAGATTTTTTTGATACAATGGGTACATTAACTGCTGTAGCTGCAGTAACTGGAAAGATTGGAAAAGACGGTAAAATTCAAAACATAGATAAAGCTATGTTGGCCGACAGTAGCGGTACAGTAATTGGAAGTTGTCTCGGTGTTTCAACAATTACTAGCTTCATTGAGTCAGGATCGGGTGTTAAAGCTGGTGGTCGAACTGGTATGGTAAGTTTAGTCGTGGGGATTTTATCATTAGCTTGCCTATTTATTTCACCCCTAGCAACTTCATTACCAGCTCAAGTAGATGGGGCTGCTTTGCTGTTTGTATCTATTTTATTTGTAAGAAATATTGTTCATATAGAATGGGACGATATAACAGAGTCAGCGCCGGCAATTTTGGCCATGGTGACGATGCCTCTGACCTATAGCATTGCAAATGGAATAGCAATTGGCTTCATTTCACTGGCTTTAATTAAAATTTTCACTGGAAAATTTAGCACTACATCGCCAGCAGTTTGGGTAATTGCAGTTCTTTCTGTGATAAATTTTGCTGTATAAGTTTTTAATCACTTAAAATTTTAGGGCCAGTTAATCTGGCCCTTAATTTTTCTGACGTTTCTTAATTAGATCTTCAACTCTTATTTCTTCATAATGTTCAAACGGCTGGACAATCCATGGGTTGTCATTAAGTCTTTGCGCACAAAAATCAGGTTCAAAGGTAGAATCTTTTTTCTTCCATAAAACTGCAGTTTTAATTTCTTTAATGTTCCCTTTTAAAGGTGGATAGTTTTTTAACCAATCAATACTCTTAGTTAACGTAACCCCAGTATCAGATAAGTCATCGCATAACAGAATATTTCCTTTCAAGGCTTGCTCTGTAGAACTCATTTCTCTTGAAAAAACTAAATTACCTTGCTGGTCTTCTGTTCCCTTCCCCGAGTAGGACTCTACAGCTAAATAAGCACATTTAAGTTTAAATACTCTACTTAAAACATCTATTATGGGCGCAGCACCTCTCATTATCCCAATTAATAAATCAGGTTTAAAACCGCTGTCATGAATCTGTATTGCAAGCTTCTCTACTATTAGATTATACTCTTTCCAATCTATGATTAATTTCTTAGCCATAGAAAAAACTAATT
>MDTB01164799.1_pt1 | contig 10021 bp, 20 predicted proteins | sample 811161 | NCBI WGS metagenome assembly MDTB01 (sample SAMN05326650, study PRJNA326480) | marine metagenome | isolation source: seawater | place: Mediterranean Sea | collected 2009
CTTACAGTTCTTAGTGCTATATTATCTGCCATGTTGTACTCCTTTTAGTTGTCAGTGCCTAATTTCTAACTATGTATACAGTATAGCATCTCTTGAACAGAAGTCAACCTCTTTTTTACCAAAATGTTATTTTTTTTGGCGTTCGATAGCCTTGACTAGTCCGTATTTCCGTAAATCTCCGGAGAAAAGATGCAGTTCCATAGACTTCTTTTCGTCCGTTACGTGTATTCCTTTAGGAGTAAGGTAGTATGGACAGTTGATAAACTTATCCAAAAATATTATAGTTTGAGTAGTCATCACTAAATCACGAGGAAAAGGAACTTCATAAAACTGCAAATCAAGGTTTTCTATACAAAAGTCATATCCTGTATCAGTAAGCCGTAGTCCACCCTCAGTTTTATCTCTAGTATTTTGCCACCAAACAGGTAGATACTGTTTTAAGGTAGCTTCACTAATTGCAATGTTAGATTGTTTTAGGAAGATCTTTGTGTATGTTTCTTTCCAGTTCATTCATCATGTACCAGTTCACCTTGGGTCAACTTATAAACTGCAAAGTCTTCTGACTTAAACATTTCGTTTAATTTTTTTGCTAGATTGTGTGCATGTCCTGGATTTGAAAAAGAAACTTTCTTATATTTAGGTCCTGGATATTGTGTAATAGCATTAGATGTTTTTAGATTAAATGGTGCACCTTGATAAAATACGGCCCAAATAGCTTCTGCTTTTAAAACCTGTTCGCATTTATAGGTTGCTTTATCAACATTTTCTAAAATTACTGTTGGCTTTGGTCTACTCATATGTGCAATCCTCTTATTAACTACACATATATTTATCTCTTTTTAAGAGTTAAACTGGTGTTTTATTTCCAGCTACTACCACCATCCATGCTTATTGTAACAGTTTCGTCACCACTTCCTTTGTTATCTATAATTAACTGTTCTAGCCTGCCAGTCTGATTAGCCATAACTGTGGATAAAGCAAATACTAATGCTTTTGCTTGTGATGTAGGTATTCTAATTTCTTTTTGATTGCCTGCGTCTGCTGTCTTAACTTGTTGTATGAACTGTTGAATAGGAATAGTATTAATCGGATCTTTTGTTTGCATCTGATAACTCCTGTCTCATAGTAAATTCTGTTTTGAAAGGACCGTTGTAAGGATACTTTTCTAATGTAACTAATTTAGGACAAAAACTTCTTACCCAACCTTTATCAAATCTAATGATATAATATCCTGCACAATAAAGGCTTTTTGACTTTTTACTTTTAGTAAACAAGGGCAGTTTCTTTTGTACATTGTACATAATATTGTAAGGTGTAGTAGAAGTAGAAAACCCATGTATCTCTTTATTAGATCCTTTTGCATCTGTAATAGAAGCTTTATCCCAGCTTACTCCACCGATAAAACTGTTGAATGATTTTGTATCTGTAAAGTATTCTGTGCCAGTTGCACAACTATACATGTACCTTTTATCTTCTTGTTTAGATAGAGTACCAATTCTTTCTCCACCTGATTCAATAATCCAAAACTTATTTTTTAGTATTGGTTTTGCTTTAATTCGCATTTTGCCTCCTTTATGCATACTTGGCGTTAAGTGCCTCCGCATACTGTTGAACATTGTCTGCAATTCTGGTCATATCATGTTTTGCACAGAATTTCATTAAGTGTAATCCTACTTGCGAAACTTTCTTAGGTTCCATAGCATCTTCAATTACATCATTTATAATAGATCTTATGTTGCCAGGTTGTGCTGACAAATCACATAATACAACATTTCTTTTGTAATCATCTAATACACGATGTTCATTACCATCATGATCTACCCACCTTTGTAACATCATGTTATTCCAGTTAAAACCTTTTGCTTCTTTGTCTTCAAATGCTTCTATCAATCCAACTTTGTTTCGCGTACCTTTTGTTCTTACACCAGGATATGCACTGAATACATTGTCACTTGTATCGCCTCGCATACATTTCTCAAACAACATAAATTCAGGATTAGGTGCATTCTTAGGCTGACCTGTCTTCTTATCTATTACAGGTTTTTTCTTTTTATCATCAAAGTAACCTTCATGTGTTATTATAGTATTGCTTACACCGTTATACTGTTTTACGTTAGGTGCAATTAATTGTGCAAAGTCACCATCTGTAGATATAATAACATGATTGTCATTAGGATGTGCTTGTACCCAGCCTGCAATAAGATCATCTGCTTCTAGTTGCGGATGTTGTAAAACAGAACAATTTGTTTTATTAGTTACAAAGTCTTTCCACTCGTCGAACATTTCCCAGAACACTTTATCTTCTTCTTGTTGTTGTTCAGTCTGTGCCGCACGAGCATCACTTCTATTTCTCTTGTATGGTTCATAATAATCTTTACGCCAACTACGACCTTCTAAGCAGAACACAACATGAGCACCTTCAAAGTCTTGCCATGCCTTCTTTATACTACCTAATGTAATATGAAAAGCCATTCCAAGTTTAGTATCCAAATCACCTCTTACAACGTGTCTTGCTCTAAAGAATGTATTTGCCGTGTCTACTAAGATATATGTCATTTTACTTCACTTCGCTTTTGTCTTTATCTAATTTACTAGTATTAATATACCCTGAATTTCTGTCTGTGTCAAGTCCTTCATCCTCCAATATCTGTCTAGCTATTGTTTTGAACCATCCATCAACAACTTGTTCAGAAGTTTCACCAGTATATCCTGCATCCATTAACTTTTCTACAAATTCATTGTTCCAATCAAGTTCAAAAAATCCGTTTCTAATGTTATCAGGATTAACTTTAGTATCTAGTACTCCAACCCAAGGTTCACCTTTTTCAGTTGCTTCTTCTTTTTCTTTAGCCATTACTGCTTTTCTTTCTTCTTCTGGAGAAAGTTTTTTTTCTTCAGCAACTATTTTAGGACTTACACCTAGTGTTTCTTTCAGTTTTTTCCAGTCCATATCGTTCCTTTCTTATGTTCCTATTGCATTACCAAATAGATATACATGTACTCTTGCCGCCACATTATATCCTCTTTGAAATGCCATTTTTGCAACGTCACCTGCTGTCGCAGTCTGCTCTTCTTCCCTTGCACCAACAGGCATGACCCATATAGGCCAATCCACTCCTTCTGCTTTAAATTTCTCTATAACAGATTCCATTTCATCCCATTGTTGTTGTTCGGAACCTACAACAAATTTTAATTGTCCTTTATCAGACAGTTCTGCATACTCGCCAACTACTTGTGGAAGTATTGCCTTCTTTGCTTCTTCACCTGCTACTGTCCATAACTTAGGACTACAACTAAAAAATACTTCTTCTTCAATTCTTTTTACCCATTCTTTAAAAGGATCTCTCAACTTTTGTGTACCATTAGTCTCAAAAGTCATTGAACTAGGCAAGTTACCTTGCTTTTCTAGTTCTTCATATATACCAATACTAGCTGTCTGTCCAGTAATCATTAAAGGCTCACCACCTGTAAAACACAGATGTTGTCTTTGTTTGCTTACAGGATGTAAGAACAAACCTTCTGGATTAGAATCTGTTTTTAGTATATCTACAATTTTATTTGCTAATACACTAGGAGTTTCATGTCCCATAAGATGTTTGTATTTCTTTGCCCAAGTATACGAACTATCACAACCTTTTTCCCATACAGGCAAGTCTTCTACTCTTTCTACTTGACTTACGTCATAATCTAAAAAAGGAAGATCATAAGTTTCTGGATTTGTAGGATCTATTTGACCGAAGCCACTGCATTGTAAATTACAAAGAAAAAATCTTATCCAAGCAGTAGGTACACCTGTGTAATGTCCTTCTCCTTGAATACTATGAAATATTTCAGAATAATATACAGGCTTCTCAGTCATGCTTTACCTCTACCAATGGTTCAAAGAAAGTACTGTCAGTATAATCACCACCTGGAGAAAATTTTCTAACAATAGTTTCTTTTACAAGTTGATTGCCTCTTACAACGTATGTGATAAATTCTTGTTTCACAACACCAGTTGTATCTCTTTCAAAAGCTGATCTAAGTGGACCATCCTCTAGTACCATTACACTATCTCCTCTACAATTCCTAATGCCTCTGCAATCATTAATGCTCCTCCTGTGAGCATAATTAAAAATCCACTTTCTGCAATAAAGATATCTGAGTAATCATTTGCACTCCATAAAACATAACCTGCATAGGCTAACATACCTCCTGCGACAATTCTAAAAATACTTTTTACAATACTAACTGAAAAATGATTCATTATATTCCTCCTGAATGACTATAGGCTAATATCATTCCAAATGCAAAAACTAAACCAACCCATATAGTCGGCAAGTTATCTAATATTATCCATTTAATTTTTTTCATATTACCTCGGTGCAAACTCTTGTTGTAATTTAATATTGTCCATGAACTCTTTCTTAGTTCCAGGATCTTCGTTAAATGCTCCACGTAGAACAGTTGTTTGCGTCAAACTACTATGAGCACCTATTCCTCTATTTTCACAACAACCATGTGTTGCTTGTAAGTAAACACCTATGTTAGAACTACCTGTTGCTTTTTGTATTTCGTTAGCAATAACATTGTTTAGTTCTTCTTGTAATGTGCCTCTTCTTGCACACCATTGTGCTATTCTTGTATACTTAGAAAGTCCTATAAGTGTTTCTGCGGCAATAATACCAATATATGCAACACCACTTACTGGCTGATGATGATGTGAACACATACTTTTTATTTCACTTCTCACTACTAACATGCCTTTATACCCATCATCTACATGATTAGGAAATGCAGTTGCATTAGGCATAGGATTATACCTGCCACTCATAATTTCATTTATATACATTTTTGCTAGTCGTCTACCAGTGTCCATACTGTTAGGATCATTGTATCGATCAATAACTAGACTATCTAATACTGCTTCAAACTTTGGTGTTAGTTCTTCAATAAGTGCTTCTTTGTCACCTTCTTGCAATACATTACTAATGTTATCTCCGGCCCAATACCTAATGTTAGCATCTTGCAGTCTTGCTATAATTTCGTCACTTTTAGTCAATTTTCGTCTCCGATGTTTAGGCAGTGGATTGCCATTTCTGTTTATTATACAATGTATTTAGGTTCTTGTCAAGCATCTTGACTCGAATCCGTTCCTTTAATATAGCCAAAATAGTCTTCTGCTATCTTGCTATGTACTTCTTTGATATAATGTTCTCCGTCCATTCTATAATGGTCTGTTTCTATATCAATATCAAACTTTTCTTTAAGAAATGCTTCTGCTGACATAGGTGCTCTTATTACATCATTCTTACCAAAGAAATCTATATTGGGTGGTATAAACACCCTATTATTAATAGTCCATAAGTGCCATTTGACTCCGTAATCTTTACACATCTTATCTAGCACAAACATATCAAGACAATAGTCTTTGAATTGTAACGGAGTAATTAATTCATGGAATACTTTGGTGTAGGTATACTTTTCATGGAATGGTTGAAAATCAGCAGTAATGCCATCACCATCCATTTCAAACCCTTTAAACTGTTCGTAGTTTTCTTTTCGAGGCTGTTCGATCATCTCTACAAACTTGTCTTGTATTCTTTCGTCTGTCCAACGTTCGATCATTTCATCTTTAGGTTGCTTATGACAAAGATATAGAGTTGAATCTGTGTCTTCACCTACACTTAATTCTTTTGAACAGGATAGTAAATATCTGTTCCAGTATGTTGACTGTACGAATACTTCATCAATGTCGTCGTATCGATCAAACATTGTTTTTAGCCATACAGGGTATTTGTGATTACAGCCTCCGGGGACGCTGTAAATCACTGCTTTTTTGTTATGCAATCGGGAATATAATTCTGCGTAATTGTTGGGTTCCCATGCATGGATCTTGCCACCCATATGGTAATAACCATGTGAGTGACTGTCACCTAAGAATAGACTTCTAGTCATTTTGTAAATTGTACTTTTCAATCATCGCCAAACGATCATCCGCCGCCGCCAATTTATCAAGCTCTGCGATAACTGCCTCAGTAACATCTGAATGTTCACCAATACCTGCTGGCATTGTTTGATAAACTTGAATGTTAGCAAGATGTACTGCAATTTCACCTTCTGCTTGTTTTTTAGCCGCTAAGATTATAGCTTCACCTGGTTTCATACTTACCTCCTAATACTTGCCCATTTCTGGGATAACATGTCGCACTCCTCCTCTTGGATCTTCCATATCACCCTTGCGACGTGGGATGAGATGAAGATGTGGATACGAAATAGTTTGACCTGCTTCAGTACCTACATTCTGTCCAATATTATAAGCATCGCAATAACCTTTTTGAACCCATTCATATCCCCAGCCGTAAGCGGCCTTGTAACATTTTTGAATGGCTTCAAAGGTTTGCTCCTTTGGTACAAAAAGAATATGTCCTTCTGTAACCGGATACTTATCTCTGTAAACTGTATAGTCTCTAGTATCTATTAAAATATCTTGCCAAGGTGTATCTTTATATTCCATAATTAAAACTCATCATTATTCGATCCTTATCGATTGTTTGTTGATGTACTTTGTGTAGTACATGACTAGGAAATATTATTAAACTTCCAGTTTCTGCTGAACAAGTAACTTCAGGAGAATTAAATTCAGTTAAACCTTTTACACCTGTTCTCGGCCAATGACCTTTTTGATTACGATTTACAAATGTTAAACCAGGGTGAGTCTGATCAGCTTGTACATAATATACTCCACTCCAAACACTAGGTAAGTGATGATGTTCTTCGTGATATGTATGCTTTCTCATAATACTATACCAACTAGACTCTAACACTGGTGTACCTTCTAACATAGTTTCATTATGACACTTAAATACTATTTCTTGTATAAAATCTTTTAATTTACTTAACTGTGGCAAATCTAATATATTTGTATTAGCACCATATGAGGTGTATCCGTTAGCTGAATATCTAACAGGAGAAGTATCTTTCTTTTCTTTTTCTAATAGTAAAGGAACAATATCTCTTTGTAATTCTTGTGCATCTTCAAACTGTGATCTATAAACCTTAACAGGAAAGATTAATTGTGCATCAATCATATGTACCTACTCTTTCCCAAGGATATACTAACCAAACATCTTCTTCTTGTTTATTAACTTCATGTGTAGAATAGTTAACCATAAATTTAAAATCACTTGCTGAGTTATCAGTTAAAACTGCAAACCTAACATTTTCACACCATACATCACGCCAACCTGTATCACCTGGCATACAATTTTTCTCCCAGTCATTTACAATCCAATTGAAAGTTGCACCCGTGTCGTTGATATCATCTACTATTAAAATATTTTTTGATTCGTTTCTTGGTTGTCCTTGTTGGAATGTGCCAAAGGCATCTTTAGCCATCCAAGTATTGCTTTCAAGTTTACTGTCATCTCTTAAACTTACTTTAATAGCTTCACAAGGTATTCCGGTCATATTACTAATTATTGTAGCAGGAATATTACCACCTCTTGTAATCCCTACAATATAATCTGGTCTCCATTGATCTGTGTACATTTGGTTTACAATGCTTACACAACTTCGTTCAACATCTTTCCATGAGTAATAATGCTTCTTAACCATTCTGTTTTTCCTTAAGATATATTTCGTTGTGTACCCATTTATATCCTGCTTCTCTCCAATTGTCTTTTGTAGCTGGTACCCAATCTACAAATCCCCATTCTGATCTCTTTTGTCCCATAAAAAATAAACTCCAACAAGGAATCTCTTTTCCATTTTCATCTTTTTCTAATTCTAACCAATGAAGATCTTCTGCCTTCCTAAACCTAATGTGTCCAGGACCACGCCATACTTTTGTACTGCCTACTACTGCTCCTTCTTGTGAAATAATAGGAATATGTTCCCAGTAACCTCCTTTGAGAATTACTGCTCCCCAGTTCCAAGGATGATCATGTAGCACAGGCTCATCGCTTACTAGTATCTTATGTAGTGTTATATTAAATGGAAAGTTTTTTCTTTCTTTTAAAAAAAGATAGTAACGAACAAGATAAGGAACCTTTCCGCTCCTGTCTGTAATTATTCTTTTTCTATTTTTGAAAAAACTAATCATCTAGTTCGCCTGCCTTTAATTTTCCGTCATAGTCTTGTTGTGTTAGCTTGTATGCAAAAACAAAATGTTCGTATGCTTTCTTAAGTCCAGGATATTGTTCACACATCTTTTCTATCTTTTCTAAACTAGGAATATGTGTTACAAAGTCTTTAGCAGGAATGCAACTATCTAATCCCTCTAATGTAATACTGTCAGTAAGTTCATAGTCATTCATGTTAATTGTTACAGTTCCGTCACTACTACCGCCTGAGAATGTATAATTATAATTATTGTTATAACTTTCTACTGCTGAAGTATATGTAGGACCAGTGATAGTCGTTACATAATCACCACCGGTTGTTGGACATACAACGTCATGCTTAAATGCTGACTGATCATGTCTAGGGTCTTGTTGTTGCTTAATTAGTTCTGCTTCAAAATCATCTGGATTCATTACGTAACTCCTTATACAATGCTTCACCACTAAAAAATGTACTGCTCAATCTAAACTTTTGCTTATGTAGTAGTTTTTTATAATCTTTATAATTTTCCATCAAGTCAACAATCTTATCTATAAGTTGTTGTTTGTTTGCTTTATAAGTTTTAAAGTTTCTTGTTAAATTACTAGGATATTTAAATTCTTCTACTGCCATTTCAGTATAACTTAATCTATCTGGAACTAAAGGAAGTGTATCAACCAACACACCTTCATACCAACTAATGCCAAGTGTTTCTTGTAAGTTAGCACTGAATACAAGTTTTGCTTCTCCTAGTAAGTTATGATATTCATTCTTACTCAGTTGTTTTTCTTGGCACACCACAAACTCGTACTTAGGTAATTCTTGTTTTAAATCTAGAAATATGTCTAGTTGTTTTTCAGGAGCAATTCGATGTGGAAATAATATAATATTTTTCTTCTCCATGTTCTTATAAGAAAGTAAATCACTTTCTAAGTATTCCATAGGCCAACCTACTTTTCTAATTGTAGTATTGTCTGTATAATTTTTAAACACTCTTGTAAACATATCTATATGGAACTGTGTTGCAAAGAAGTTATCGTTGAAACAAGCAAACATAGATTGTTCAGCATGTCTAACCCATGGCTTTTGTCCTATTAATCTTCCAAGGAAGTCATGTTGATCATAGCTACCAGCGTGCCACAAGCCACCAATGCGAATATCAATACCAAGTAACTCTGCCATATAACGCAATTGAATAACTGTAGGATTCCAAGCATCAGTATAAAGAAAATAATCGCCGTTCTTGACCTTACCATTACAGAACATTTCTCCTATTTGTTCTAACTGCTTACTTTTATAAACGTTAGTACCACCAAAATTTAGGAAAGCCCCAGGCGTAGTTGCTTGAGGAGTCTCTCCTCCGCTTATAGTAATTACTTTATTATTAGTAGATTTTAACAGTTGCTTTGGAAGATGCTCTTTCCATTGCTTTGTGTAACGTGTATCAACTGCTTCAATATCTACAATATAAATTGTCATCGACTCTTCCTAAAGTTTTTTCCTTTTTTCCAAGGTTTATTAAAACGTGGTTTCCACTTTCTAGGACCATACTTTTTAAAAGTTAAGTACAAAGTCCAAGCTCTGCTTCTACCATCGTATAGATCTTTTTCATTAAAGACCAAACCTTCGTACCCGTAAGCAAACGAATAACGACAAAAGTCTTTAAACTCTTCAAGATCATCAAAAAGTTTTACAATATTAGGATTTTTAGCAAAATAGTCACCCTGTTGCATGTTAGTTTCTCCTCTAGCTAGGGTATTCAATGTGAGCACCGTTTTCTCCATCTTCTGAAACATCAATATGAATTTCTCTTCCTGGATACTTGTTGGTGATCATTAAGTAAAGATCATCAGCCATCATCTCACAGGATTTGTAATCCAATTCTAATGTTTTTTCAGAATAAAGTTTTTCCATCCATCTCTTAAACTGAATGAATTCA
>MDTB01216590.1_pt1 | contig 10021 bp, 7 predicted proteins | sample 811161 | NCBI WGS metagenome assembly MDTB01 (sample SAMN05326650, study PRJNA326480) | marine metagenome | isolation source: seawater | place: Mediterranean Sea | collected 2009
AGCCGGTTGGTTGCCGAGCGGCAAAAAGAACCGGAAATTTTTGCAGGTGCGGTGAGCGTACTTACCGCCATGGAAGCGGGTCACGAATTGCAGGCCGCGTTACGTTGTTTTGAGTTAGATTTGCTCGGGCAACTTGGGTACGCGGTAGTGCTTGATCAAGATGCCGATGCTGGCGCGCCGATAAACCCGGACGCCTACTATCGCTATCAAGCGCAAATCGGTTTTGCTCCTGTAGTGGACGGCGCAGACATAGCGGCCGATCCAGCGGTGATTCAGGGGCAGCGGTTGCAATGTATTCAGCGGCGAGACTTTACCGAGCCCCAGACCCGGCGCGCGGCGAAATATATAACGCGCCAAGCGCTGCAGGAGATATTAGGCGACAAACCATTGATCAGTCGCAAAATGTTGGGGTCTCGCTGATCCTGGCGGTAAGTAAATGAAGAAACGGATCTATTGGCGAACGTGGCAAAAAAAATACCTGTAGAGCAAGAAGTAGAAATTGCGGCGCTATCTGAGGAGGGCTTGGGTGCCGCGACCCTCAATGAGCGTCCCCTGTGGGTGCGCAATGCGCTACCGGGCGAGCGGGTGCAGGCACGCATTCTGAAGCGGCGCGGCGGTCAGCGTTTTGCTGATGGTCAGCCTCTGGCTGATCTTAATCCCAATCGGGTTGCATCAGCCTGTGCATACTTCCCGCGCTGCGCCGGCTGTAGCTTGCATCACCTAGCGTACAGTGAGCAATTGCAGCTGAAGCAAGCTCATCTAGCCCGGGAGTTGCAGCGAGTCGACGTCGCTGCCGATGGCTGGCGTGAACCTACTGGGCTCACCCGTTTGGGATATCGTCGCAAAGCTCGACTTGGCGTGCGCGTTGTTGGCGAGCAGGTGCTGGTTGGTTTTCGTGAATCGTTTAGTAATCGGGTAGCGCGGCTAGATGCTTGTATGACTCTGACCCCGAAGTTGTCCGCATTACTGCAACCGTTGAAAAAACTTATAGCGAATCTCAGCCAACCGCGAACTATTGCGCAAATTGAAATGGCCGAAGGCGACAGCGAGTGCGCTATTTTGGTCCGTCACCTCGATGTTTTGACCGACTCTGACGTCGAGCAGTGGCAGCAGTTGGCGGCTGTCTTCGATGTGCAGGTGATTTTGCAGCCCGGTGGCTACGATAGTTTGCAGCCGCTGCCGGGGCAGGCTTCGGTGCGGCCACTATCCTATGGCATCGCTGAACACGGGCTCAGTCTGCAGTTTTATGCGCATCAATTTACCCAAGTAAACGCGGTTATGAATCGAGAATTGATTCGAGCAGCAACAGGTTATTTGGGCGATGTGCGCGATCGACTGGTAGCAGATTTATTTTGTGGCATTGGTAATTTCAGCTTGCCCTTGGCGCGCCAAGGTGCCCATGTTGTCGGTTTAGAAGCTAGTGCTGAGGCGATCGCCATGGCGCAGGTGAATGCACGCCGCAATGGGCTGACTGAACGCTGTAATTTTGCAGTCGCGGATTTATACCAAGCTGGGGCCTCGAATGATGCTATTAACGTTGGCGGCCAGGCAGCGCGCTCTGGCCGCTATCCGGAAGCTTTGATTATTGACCCACCCAGAAGCGGTGCCGGAATCAATCTTGAAGGCTGGGTAGGGCATAGCTCGTTACGGCAGATTGTCTATGTATCTTGCAATCCACGCAGTTTTGCGGATGATGCGCTGCGCCTAAAACATGCAGGTTTCCGTCTGCGTGAAGTGGGTATTTACGACATGTTTCCACAAACGGCTCATGTGGAAACAATAGGGCACTTTGTGCGTGATAAGTGAGGACCGAGTGATAACGAATAGGACAAACGGCTGTGGTTAACGTTCGTCAGGTAGTACCTACAACAGCGGACGGCACGTTGGATTGGGCTGCATGGGTGGCTCGCGTTGCGGCCGAGTACCCGCAGTTGGCTGCGCAACCGCTGATGGACTGTTGTGCATGGATTCAGCAACAGCACTCTGATCAACTCGCTGTGTCACTAGAGCTAGGAGAATTGGTAGCAGAGCTGCGTCTGGACACCGCATCGGTGCTGGCCGCATTGGCGTATCGATTGGTGCGCACGGAACGCGTTAGCAAAGCTGATTTGCAGACCCAGATCGGTGCTGAAGCAACGGAGCTGGTTTTCAGTGTTGCGGCTATGGCGACAACCAGTCTGCTGGAAATGTCGGATTCGCCGATGCTCGCGAAAGAACAGCAGAGTCAGGTGGAAAACGTCAGGCGCATGCTCGCATCCATGATTGATGACGCGCGGGTTGCAGCAATAAAGCTTGCAGAGCGAGTGTTAGCGCTGCGGCAGGCTAAGGATTATGAACCCCAGCGGCGCCAGCGGATCGCCCAAGAAGCTGGGTCGATCTTTTCGCCGCTGGCGAATCGACTGGGTATCTGGCATTTGAAATGGGAGCTCGAGGATCTGTCGCTGCGTTATCTACGCGAGGATATATATCTCGGCATCGCCAAACAGCTGAGCCAGAAACGGCAGCAACGGGAACAGCAAGTTGCCGCGATGACTGAGCATGTCGTCGCCTTGCTTCGTGACCAAGGGATCAGCGCAGAGGTGGAGGGCCGAGCGAAGAATATTTTCAGCATCTGGCGCAAGATGCAGGCAAAGAATATTCCAATAGAAGAGGTCTACGATGTGCGCGCCGTGCGTATCATTGTTGAGTCACTTGCAGATTGCTATGCAGCTCTCGGGATCATTCACACCACATGGCAGCACCTGCCCGGTGAATTCGACGACTACATTGCGATGCCGAAGGAAAATGGCTATCAGAGTATTCATACAGCCGTAACCGCGGATGATGGTCACACTCTAGAAGTGCAAATACGCACGCGCCAAATGCATGAAGATGCCGAGCTGGGTGTCTGTGCACACTGGGCATATAAGTCTGGAGCGCAGCAAGGCGCGGATGAAGATGAGAGTTTTGCCGCAAAAATGGATTGGCTGCGTCAGGTCATTGAGTGGCACGATGAGTTGGGTGGTGCGGCAAATCTAAATGCTCTGTTGTATCAGCAAACCAGCCAGCAACGGGTTTTTATCACTACACCTAAGGGTCATGTGCTCGATCTTGCCAGTGGTGCCACGGTTTTAGATTTTGCGTACCGAGTGCATACCGATCTTGGCGAGCAATGCGTTGGTGGTGTCATCAACGGGGTGCAGGTGCCGGTGCAAATGCGTTTGCAGACCGGGCAGCAGCTTGAGGTGCTGGTAGATGCGCAACAGCGCCCGAAGCGCCAATGGCTAGAGCCTTCCTTAAAGATTCTGTATACCCATCGTGCACGAGCCAAGGTGGCGAGCTATTTTCGCGCTCGCGATGCATCTGATCTAGTTTTATCAGGTCGAGTACTGTTAATTGATTTCAAACGAAAGCTTGGCTTAGCGCATAGTGATGCTGACTTTATAAAGAGCTGCATTAGTCACTCTAGTCATTCTGAAGAGGCGTCGTTTTTTTGCGCCGTTGCGACTGGGGAACTCAGCTATATCGAATTGCTAACGCAGGTACTTGAGTCTCAAGGCTCATCAATCTCGGTAGTACCACAACCGGGCTTACCCGGGATAGAAACCCCTGAATTTGCTAGGGCTGCGACTCTGCAGGTGGTGGCTATGAATCGAGCCGGGCTGTTGAATGACATCACACAATTGCTGGCTGCTTGGAAGGTATCGCTAATGGGCGCCTCCGCCAAGGTGAGTAATTCCTCTGGGCAAGCTATCATCACGCTGGAGGCAGAGCTTCAAGACAATCGACAACTGCTACAGGTCATGAGCCTGATCATGCTGCTGAAGGATGTGGAGGACGTTACTCGGTTGGCGGCGGACGCGTCATAGCTCAAGAAAAAAGAGAAAGTATTCTGTATCGGCCCGATAAGCATGGGTTGATGAGAGAGATATGGGAAGATTGGAGAGCAACGAATGAAAATTATTCTTTTGGGACCCCCGGGTGCCGGAAAAGGGACTCAGGCGCAATTTATTCAGGAACGCTTGAATATCCCGCAGATCTCGACCGGAGATATGTTGCGGGCGGCGGTGAGTTCCGGCAGTGAATTGGGTCAACGCGTCAAGGCTGTGATGGATTCCGGTGCGCTGGTGTCTGATGACATTATCATTGAACTCGTTAAAGAGCGCATTGCCCAGCCGGATTGTGCCGCTGGCTTTTTATTCGATGGTTTCCCGCGAACAATACCTCAGGCTGAAGCAATGCGAGAAGCCGGCGTACCTATAGACGCGGTGTTAGAAATTCAGGTCAAAGATGAAGAACTGGTAGCCCGTATTACCGGCCGTCGCGTGCATCCTGGCTCTGGGCGCGTATACCACGTAATCTATAATCCGCCGCAACAGGAAGGCGTCGACGATGTCACCGGTGAGCCGCTGCAGCAACGACCGGACGACACAGAAGCTACCGTGCGGGAACGTTTGTCTGTATATGCAGAGCAGACACAGCCGCTAATCGCATACTATCAAGGTCAGGATGGAATTCGCTATGTTGAGATTGATGGTTTGGGTGAGGTGTCTGCGATCCAAGATGCGATCGCCCAAAGCCTAGCGGATTAGCATTGCCACGAGCTTGGCGCTGACATTAGTGCCGTAATCGCCCTTGCAAATTAATGTAATAGATTAGTCAGCGGCAGAATTAGCACCGGGTCGCCAGCCTGCATATCGCCCTGAGTCTTGTCGATTTCAATTAAACAATTGGCATGACGAAAGCTGCTCAGACGATTCGACCCTTGCTCTCCGGTGTGGGTTACCGTGTAAGCATTGTCGGCAAACTCAAATTGGCCGCGCTGATACTCGGTGCGCCCTGTTGTATGAGTTATAGAGCTTTTCAGTATCGCTGGGATTTTCATTGGGGTGGACATGGTTGTACCGGCAAGATGAGCGATTGCGGGTTTCGCTACGAGTAATGCGGTAATAATGGTGGAAATTGGATTGCCGGGCAGGCCGAAGATCCAGCGCTTGCGAATCTGGCCAAAGGCCAATGGTTTACCCGGTTTAAGATTGAGGCGCCAAAAGGCGAGTTCGCCGTGCTGGCGAATACGCTCAACAATATAGTCAGCGTCTCCTACCGACACGCCGCCGCTGGTAATCAGTACGTCGCATGCATCGGTGGCGCGCCCTAGCGCGTCATCGATCTTGTTGGGATCATCTGGCAGGCAGCCAAGGTCAATGCAATGGATGGGTAGGTCATCAAGAAGTTTAGCCAAGGTGAGGCGATTGGAATCGTATATTTGACCGTAAGCCAATTCCTCTACCGGCGTCCCAGGGTCGCGTAACTCATCACCGCTAGAAAAGATGCCAACCCGAACTCTTGGAAATACCTGCAGCGTGCTGATGCCTGCTGCTGCGAACTGGCCGAGCATAAAGGGCGTGATGCGCTCACCGGGTTCCGCTAGGCGCTGTCCTTGGTCGACATCGTTACCGATATCGCGGATGTGATTCTCTTGTGTGGTGTGTGGCACAAAGGTGACATAGTCGCCTAACTTTTCTGCAACATTTTCCTGCACGATGACTAAGTCAGCGTCTTTAGGCACCGCTGCGCCGGTAAATATGCGCACACACTGTCCCGGTGCGATAGGGTTGGGATACGGATGTCCTGCGAAACTAGTCCCCACCTCTTTCAGTGTATAAGCGCTACCGGCATTGACGTCTGCGCTGCGGGCGGCATAGCCGTCCATGGCTGACGCCACGAAGGGCGGCAGCGGCAGTGCAGCATCAATGGGCTTGGCCAAGACGCGGCCAAGCGCCGCTTCGAGGACGCAAGTTTCTTGTTCTTGTGGCGAAGGTAATTGCTGCCGAATCGCGGTCAGCGCTTCCTCCAGGTCTAATGCTTGGCTATGCTGGGCCAATGACGATTACTCTTTGTATTGATACTTCTACGGCCCATTGTAGCGTGGCGCTGGCGATTGGCGATGACGTTTTTGCTGATACCCAGCGCTTAGAACGGCGACACAATCAAGAAATTATCCCCATGCTGGATGGCCTATACCAGCGTGCCGGCTTGGCTGTTCGCGACACTGAATTGGTAAGTTTTAGTGCTGGTCCCGGAGGCTTCACAGGTGTCCGTATTGCTGCTTCGGTGGCGCAGGGTGTTGCTCTGGCCTGTGGCTGTCCTGTGGTACCCCAGCGTTGCTCGGATATTTTGCTGCGTTCATGGGTCCAGTGTCCGCCCACTTTGGAGCAGGTAATCTGTATCGTGCCAAGTCGCGCTCAGTCATTCTATGTCTCTGTACATGCTGGTGGCCCCGGATTGTGGTCACAGCAGCATACGGATCAACTCTGTGATACCGCACCGGAGTGGTTACGGGATATCGCAGCATCCGCTGATCTGCAGCCGTCAACGGTTGCAACAATAGGTGCTATGCCAGATTGGTTGCCGGATGAACTCAAGGCATGCAGTCGCGGCGAGGTGATTCCCGATGCCCGGGCAATGATCAGTACAGCGCGCTCGACCCATGCAGAAGGGCGCAGCGTCAGTGCTGAATTCGCGCTGCCGATCTATATTCAGGGCGATTCCCCTTGGCGTAAGCGCCAGAGCGGCGCAACCTCGTAGCGACAATTTTGGTCCCGCTGTTTTATTTGCCCGAGCAAGATGAGCGCGCCCAGACGTTTACGCCCTGGTGTCAGGCAATAGAGGTCGACTCCTCTGAATTAAGCCAATTGCTGGTGTCACCGCGTACCGAGGCTGCGTTAGTGTTAGACGAATTGGGCTTGGGTTTGTTAATGCCCGGGCATCAACAGCCGTATCGACTGCCGCAGCAGCATATTCAAAGACGAGCGAAGGCAGCACAGCTGACTGAGTTGAGTAAAGCCTGTGGCGTGCCCCAGGGCCAGCGGCGGATTCTTGATGCGTGTGCTGGATTTGGCACTGACGGCATGACCCTTGCTGCCCAAGGTTGCACAGTCACAATGGTGGAACGCAATACGCTGGTCTGGTTGCTGCTGCGCGAGCATGACCAAGCCTTTGGTCGTGTCACTGTTGAGCATGGAGACTGCATGGATTTTATGAGCGACTCTCAGGGCTGGGATGTAATTTACTTGGATCCCATGTTCCCGCCGCGACGAAAAACGGCGCTGCCAAATCTCGGTCTACAGCATTTAAGAGAGCTGAGCGCTCATAATGAGTCAGACGGCGGTGACGATCTTCAGCGACAGATTGCATTAGCGCGCAGCTGTGCGACCGCCCGAGTGGTGGTTAAACGGCGCTTAAAAGATCCCAAGGACGCCTTGTCCGCGTTTCAGATTAAAGGCAAAAGTATCCGCTTTGATGTTTATTTGCCGGTATAAGCGCAAGATCTAAATCGCTATCCATGCATTAGCGGTATAAGCGCAAATCTGATCTTGTCATCAATGACTGTGCGGGCGTTATGTAACGTCTCAGCAATGGTCGAATTGGTCACAAGCAATTGCGCGTCATCTGTTCGGAGATGCTGATTTGCCAACAGCGCATCTATAAATCGATCGAACAGGCCTTGATCGAAAAATTCTGGTGCGTTGATCCCATGCAGCCGCGCCATTTGTTGCGCTGCGAGCTGGCTGCGTTGGCACAAATTCTCGCGGGTGTATTGACCATGGTGGGCAAGGCTAAGCACGATGTACATGCGCTCTAGCGTTTCATTAACCAACTTCGATATCTGCAATAGCGGTAGGCGTTGTTCGCTGTGCTGTGCCGCGGGCAAGATCGTATCGGCTTCTCTGCGTACTAGGCCTAATCGGGTCATAGAGGTTAACGTCGCCTCAGTGTTGGCGGTCTGGTGAGTACTCAGCTCTTCGGCTATGTAGGGATAAATGACATCAATGCCGGACTTTAGGCGTTCCAGAGATATGCCCCGTCTGCGATTAACAATCAGACAGGCGATCAGTGAGGGCAGTGCCAGCAGGTGCATTATGTTGTTGCGATACCATGTTAACATGACCGCATTCACCGGCTGCAATGACAAAACGTCGCCGAATGGCTGGGTTTCTCGATGTAGCCATCCGAGGTTTTCTGCCGACTGAATTAATTGGGTAGGGCTAACACTGGGATCGGTGAGAAGTTGATCATCGCCAAGATCGCGAATTAACTGCTGATGGTGCTGCAGCTGTACCAACAGTTGCTGTTCTGGCATAGCTTGTTTGTCAGCAGTGAGAATTGCGCTGGCAACTAGGTTGATCGGGTTGGCGCTGGCCTCGCGGTTAATAGCCTGCATTAGGTCGTTACCTAAATGTGGCAACAGTTGCGCATCGTCCGAGTCGCTATCTTGGTATTGTTCGAGCCACTCGTCGAGTTTTATCGGTGTGCCGAAGTTAACGTGTAGTTCGCCGAAGTTTTTGCGGATCAGTTTGAGGCTGCGCAGGATGTCCAGCGGGCTCTCGCGCTTCTTATCCGCGCCTCGCAGCTCCGATAGGTAGCTACTGCCCTCAAGGACGATCTCATAACCGAAATAAACTGGCACAAAGGCCAATGGCTTGGGTAGGCCGCGTTGTTGACTGTCAACGCACATTTTAAGCAAGCCGAATTTTGCCGGTAGCAAACGCCCAGTGCGCGATCGCCCACCTTCAGGGAAAAATTCCAAGCAGTGACCGCGGCGGGCTAACTGATACACGTACTCGGCAAATACGCTGGCGTAGAGAGGGTCTTCGCGAAAACTCCGACGCATAAAAAACGCCCCGCCCCCGCGCAGAAAGCGCCCCACCAGTGGCATATTTAAATTGTCGCCGGCGGCGATGTGAGGAATCATCAAACCCTGTAGATACAGGGTGTAGCTGAGCACCAAGTAGTCCACATGACTCCGATGGGAGGGTACATAGACAAGGGTGTGGGTATCGCTGCTTTGCGCCAGCGTCGCTACGTCCCCAACATTAACACCACTGTATAGACGGTTCCAAAACCAGGTGAGCAAGGACAAGAACACACGAATTTTGCCATGGGACATATTCGCTGCAATAGATTTTGCATGGCGTCGCGCCAGGCGCTCAAGTTTCTGTGTTGATTGCCCGGTAAGCTCCAGTTCGCGCATGGTTTTGCGCACCTGATCGCTGACGACAAGAGTCTCGATGAGCGCGTTGCGGTGGGTGAACTCCGGACCCAGAGTAGCTTCGCGCTGCTGGCGGTGCGTGACCCGTAAATAGCGTGCCGTGCGTCGGATCGCTATATCGCGCCCCTTGGACAGATTGGTGATCTCTGCCAAAGCAATGGGGTCACCGCAGCGTACATGGATATCATGCCGATTGATGAGTAGAGAGACGGTGCGTTTGAAGCGTCCTGAAAGTTCGCCGCTCTCGCTGGTCAGTGCATGCAGCCAACTGCCCTTGGGTGCTAAGGAGCGGCCCCAAAATACGGTAAACGGCACGATTACGATATTGCGTTTTACTGAGTCTGGAGCATCAACAAGGCTGAGCATTCGCTCTGAGTAGGTTTGCATGGTCATTCGACCGGCCACCGGCCGTCGTAATGCAAAGGTGCGTCGGGTTAATCTCCAGTTGCCGAGTTCCAATGGGCTTAAAGGTGACGGGTAGTCGCTGCCACGGATTGCGTGATCGAGAATGAACAGGTCCGAGAGCACCCGTTGCGACTGTACGTAAACGACTTCGCTATCTGGGTCCAAATCTAACTGGCCACTTAAGGAGGGCTGGGTTAGCCAACGAATCACCCGATAATATAAGCCGAAGAGCACTCTCATAATGGTGTCAATCGTTGCGGCAGAGCGCTCGTGTTATTCCGGCCTTTGACCGCTGTACAGGCCATCTAAATCGTTAACCGATGCAGGTTGGGTATTTTTGGGCTGATCCAATTCCCAGATTTGCTGATACCGATCGAGGCTTAGTTGGGTAGAATTTTCGGTACTTTGTAGGATCGTTGGCCGCAAAAACACCAATAAGTTGGTTTTCGTCCGGTCTTTGGTAGTTGATCGGAAGAGGGCGCCCAGTAGTGGGATCTTGCCCAAAACGGGTACCCGTACATTGGTGCTGTTGATATCGTCTTGGATTAGACCACCCAGTACGATGGTTTGGCCGTCGGCCGCGAG
>MDTB01026572.1_pt1 | contig 10020 bp, 8 predicted proteins | sample 811161 | NCBI WGS metagenome assembly MDTB01 (sample SAMN05326650, study PRJNA326480) | marine metagenome | isolation source: seawater | place: Mediterranean Sea | collected 2009
AAATGAAAAAAATGGAAAAAAAAATACCAAATCAAAAGAAAGTCAAGAATTAAAAGAAACAAATGATAGTAATAATAATCTTAATGTTAATAAAGAAGAAGATAATACTATAATTCATTACAATGCAGAATGGTCTGATCAACATGAAAAAATTTTAATAGAATGGGCTGATAAAGCAATTTGTTACAGATGGTTACATTTAGAATCACATAGAAATTATTCATTTAGAAATAGATGGTTTACTATTCCAGTAATAATAATGAGTACTTTAACCGGTACTGCAAATTTTGCACAAGAAAGAGTTCCCGTAGATATTCAACCATACTATCAACTTATAGTTGGATCAGTTAATATTTTAGCTGGAATAATAACAACCATACAACAATTTTTGAAAATAACAGAATTTAATGAATCGCATAGAGTAAGTTCAATAAGTTGGGATAAATTTTATAGAAATATAAAATTAGAATTAGCTAAATCTAGATTAGAGAGAATTCCACCATATCAGATGTTAAAAATTTCTAAAGAAGAATTTGATAGATTAATGGAAACTAGTCCATCTATTGACAAAAAAATCATAATTAAATTTAATAATACATTTTCTGGTGGACCTATTAAAAAAAATCAAGAATTAAATGAAAAACAAGTTAATTTTATGGAACTCAATAAACCAGCTGTTTGTGATATAATTGAAAGTACAAAAAAATTTGTTTACAAAGAAACAGAAAAAGATATAGCTAAAAAAAATACTAAAAAAATAGTTAATTTTGTAAAAGAAAATTCTGAATTTAGACGAAAATCTATAGAAGTAGAAAATTTTATAACAACATTTAGTGATAAATTCAATAGAGAACCTTCATTACAAGAAATTCAAGATAACTTAAATAATCAAGTTGATGATAAAGTAATAGATTTAGTTATTAATAAAAATTAACTATATCTCTTCTGGTTTGAGATCTTTTAAATAAATATTTTCTCTTGTTTTAAATAAAATTAAGTTAAAAATGGTTAAAGCTACACCCCACATCATAAATGGTACATAGTACAGATGTCCAATATCAAAAAAATCACCGATTGCAGTTCCGGTAATAATTAAAATAAACATAAATCCAAATGATATTAAAATAGTTTTTAGTTCCATTATATTAATATAGTATTATATTAATTATTTCATAACTAATAAAGAATTTTCTTTAATTGGTCTATTGTCTAAAATATATGCACCTACATCACCTACATCTATTTCAGGATATTCTTTAAAATAGTCTGATAATGTAGTTAATAAATAATCTTTATTGATAGTTGCTTTTACTTTGGTTTTTCTATGTATTAAATTTCCATTTTTTGTATCAAATCTATCAATATCATTATTTTCCATTATTTTGATTAAATTATCAGATAAAGTTTTTTTTTTATTTTTTAAATCTTTAAGTTCTTTTTGTAATTCTTGTATTTTTGAATTAATTGTTACCCATTCTTTAATATTATTAACTAGTAAAGTTTTTGCTTCCATTTTCTATAATAATATAATTTTTAAATTTATATTATTATTATTAAAATAATTAATTATTAATTATTTAGATATTCATATCTAGTTTATTGATTATAAGTCTATTTATTAAATCTTCTTTATTACCTGTTTGTTTTAGTTTATTTGATTTTAATATTTTTTTTAATTCTATTATTGTGTGTTTTTTATATAATTGATATTGTGTTTTATCTATTTTATCAATTAGTTCACTGTCTTTTAATGTATATTTAATATGTTTATTACAAAAAAAACCCTGAGGTGTATTGCATGCTAAATAACTACATTTACTTAAATTTTTTTTATAAACATATTCACAACATTTACTGTTATTTAAAAGTAAACTACTATTACTTGTGACCCCCGGTATATTTTTAACATTATAATATTTTAAATATGGTAATAAATTATTTGTTATTTTTCTACAATATGGACATTTTATCTGATCATTTTTTAAAAATCTATTATCTAAAAGACGCTTGGTTTTTTGATAAACTACTTCATTATAAATTGGTATATAATTGAAACAATGCTGACAATCTAATTTTATATAGTTTAATTGTAATTGTTCTCCTGATATCAAACATATATTTTCATTAGTATCTGAATTTTTAATTACTTCATTTTTTTTATCTTCTTGTTTTAAAATATCAAAAAATAAGTTTCTGCATTCATTAATAGATGACATAATTTTATATTTACTAATAATGAAAATATTATTTTAAATAATATAATAAAATATTTAATAATAATAATTATTATAAATAATTTGTTATGTCTCTTAATATAGAAACTTGGGGCCCTAATATTTGGTATTTTTTTCATGCTTTAGCTGAAAAAATAAATAATGATAAATTTATTGAAAATAAATCTAATTTAGTAGAACTAATTAAAATTATATGTTCAAATTTACCATGTCCTGAATGTTCTAACGATGCCAGAGAAGTAATAAATAAAACAAATTTTAATGTTATAAATACTAAAGAAGATTTTAAAAACTATATTTTTAATTTTCATAATCATGTAAATAAAAAAATAGGTAATCCCATTTTTTTATATCAAGATTTAGATAATAAATATTGTAATATCAATATTTATATAACATTTAATAATTTAATACGTATATTTAACCAAAATTCAAATAATGCTAAACTCATGAATCATAGCATGCAAAGACATAATAGTGTAAAAATAATAAAAAATTTATTTAATTCAATTAAAAAAGATTTTGATATTTAATTCATTGGCACGCCATTTTTATAAATAGTACATTTAAATGTTTTATCTGATGGTTTTCCACATTGTGTATTGTCACTTAGTGTTTTTGTAAAATATAATAAATCTTCATTATTATTTAATCTTAAAATTGTATAATAAATCATAGCAAATATCATACCAATCAAAATTCCCATAAAACTACTCATCAATCCAGCACATTTAAGCTGGTATTCTACAGCTAAATTTATAGCCACCAATATTATCATAAACAATAATATACTAGGGTTTAATTGTTTGTTAATTATCATTGGATAAATTAAATAAGTACTAACAAATGATAATACACCGCTTGCCAAAGAAGGATTATCATAAACTATAGCTCTATCTTCTGATGTTACTGTAAATGGTGCTGGTAAAATATTACAAAATATTGATGCATCCTCATGTTGTGGAGTTTTCAATATATTTTTTAATAAATAAATTATTCCAGAAACTATTACAACACCCATATTTAATATAAGTCCTTTAACAAGTTGATTATTTACTATTGATGAGATAATAGTGAAAAAAATTATAAAAAGTGGTGATAATAATGAAACAAAATGAAATATATTAGTTAAAGATAAAGTTATAGGAAATCCCATTATTATAATATAATATAAAATAATATAAAATAATAATAAATATTATTATTTTATATTATTTATAAAAGAGCATATTTAATTGCATCATTTATATTTGTAACTTCAAAAAAATCATATCCATCTAAATTATACCTATATTTTTCATAAAAAATACTAAAATCTTTTGCATTTTCTTTAGGATATAAAAATGTTTTTACACCAGCCCTAATACCACCTATTATTTTTAAATCTAATGCACCTATAGCTGTTATATTACCTTGTAAGCAAATTTCTCCAGTTATAGCTATATTATTTTTAATTTTTTTATTTGTTAAAAGACTATAAAGTACTAATGTTATTGCTGTACCAGCAGATGGTCCATCTTTAGGAGTGGCTCCTTCCGGTACATGTATATGAATTCCTTTTAAATTTGTTTTTTCAAATCTATCTTTAATAATTTTATTTTCATTATCACTTAATAAAGATAATGTCAATGTTTTTGCAACATTCATACTTTCTTTCATAACATCTCCTTGCATTCCTGTTAATTTTAATTCTAAATTATTATTAGCATCACAAAATTTGCTTTCAATATGTAATATACCACTATTTCCAAAAGAATTTGCCCATAATCCATTTATAACTCCTACTTTTGGATAGCTATTAGTACTTAAAAATCTGATTTTTTGTCGTTCTTTTAAAATTTCATCTATCGTTTCTTGTGTTAATACAATTGGTATATTATATTTATTAGTTTTTTTTAATAGATCTAAATTTATACTAGAAATTATTTCATAAAAAATTTCTTTTAATTTTCTAACACCTGCTTCGTTTGTATAATTAATTATAACATATTCAATCAAATTATCATCAAAATTTATAATATTTTCTAAATCAAACTTTTTATATAAATCTGGTAATATATATTGATTTGAAATAATTAATTTATCGGGCAATAATAAACTATCAAATTTAATTCTATGTATTCTATCTAATAATATTCTATCAATTTGTTCAACATCATTATACGAAAATATAAACAATGCCTTAGATAAATCTAAATCAATATTACTAAAATATTTATCTTGAAATGTATTATTTTGAGTAGTATCCACTAAATGTGTTAAAATTCCAATTATTTCTTTACCATGTTCTGTTTTACTTACTTTGTCAAGCTCATCTATAAAAATTATTGGATTCATACATTTTGTATCAATTAATACATCAACTATTTTTCCCCAATTTGATCCCACATATGTATAATTATGACCATCTAAAATACTACCATTACTCGCCCCTCCAATGGCTATAAAAGAAAAAGGACGAGATTCATTATTTAAATCTTTTAAACAATTAGCTATACCTTTTTTTGCCAATGAAGTTTTACCAATACCAGGTGGTCCTTCAAAACCAAAACAATAACCTGATTTTTCACCGGCTATCCATTGTCCTAATATTCTTTCAATCTGACATTTAGCATTTTTATGTCCATAAACAGCATTATCAAGTGTTGTATTAAATGATTTTATATATTCAACAATATCTCTATTTTTTTTATTAATTGCTATTATATATTTTTCAATATTTATGATATGAGAAAACAAATTATTATTTATATCTTTTTCTATATTAAATAGTATATTATTCTTTAAAAAATCTAAATCATTATTTATAATATTTATTATTTTATTTCGATTTATATCAATTGTATCATTTATTTGTAACTTATTTATATCTGGTTTTGAATTTATTATTTTAATTATTCTAGATATTTGTTTTTTTTTTGTAAGTGATTTAATATAATTAATTGTACAATTTAAAATATAATTATTTATTTTATCAATATTATTTTCAAAACAATTACATATATTTAATATTTCTACTATATTACTATATCCCGGATTAATCATACTAATTATCATATCAAAAAAATCTTTTATCAATAAATCATTATTAAAATTATATTCATTAAAATTTAATTGTATTATTGGATTTTTTAAATAATTATAATTAGTTAAAATATCTTGTTTTTTTTTCATAATAAATTCTTCTTTATAAATACCAAACGGTATTTTTAATAATCCATCTAAATACTGCCTTGCTTTTGAGCCTGAATCTTCAGATTTTGATTTAAGTTCTTTTAATTTTTGCATTGCTTTTTCTTTAACTTTATTTTCTGCTTTCATTAAACAAATTTGTTGTTCAATTGGTATTTTCGATGAGTCATAATTTAATAAATTGTTTGTATATTCTATTGTCTTACACATTGCTGTTTTAAAAAATTTTTTACAGTTCCATGTTAAACTATTATATAAAATTCTTTGCTCATTTGAATCTGTATTAGAATATTTTTCATCTGATAAAATATCATATAATAAATAAGCTATATATAGATGTTCTGGTTTTTGATTATTAATTAATAAACAAATTAACATCGATCTTTGTGTGAAAAGCTCACTACCTATAAATTCATTAACAATTGATTCTAATGTTTTTGTTTCAAATGAGCGTATATTATTCATTATTGAAATATATTTATTGTAAATTTCTTTATTACTGTAAATTAAAAACTCTTTTATAGATAAATCATTAAAATAATTATTCCAACATGACTCAATATAATCTTCACTATTTATTAAATCATTTTGTTTTAAATAATTTATTAAACTTTGTTTTTTTTCTCTAATAAATTGATTATTTATATTATTTAAAATAATATTATCGGTAATTGCACTTATTACTAGAGTTTTTTTATTTTCATAATCATGAACAATAAATTTCACTCCATAAATTCTAATATTAAAAATATTTGATACTCTAGCTAAATCAAAACATTCTAAATTTGGTGCTTCTTGGAATATCTTATCATCTATTATTTTATTTTTAACAATAATTTCTTCTTCATTTTTAGAGTTGTTTATTTTATCGGTTTGTTTCTTACTATTATTCCAATTTAATATTTTGTAATTTATGGGATGTAAATATTTTTTTAAAATTTCATATTTAGATTTATTATTATCACATAAATATTTTTTTCTATAATTTGTATCTAAACATATAGATAACATATTATCTAAATTATAAATTCCATAACTTTTTATAATAGAAGATATACTATTGTTAATAAATTGCAATTCATTTATTATTGTTTCATGATTATCTAAATTAATTGTATTAATTAAATTAATAATTTTTTCAATACTTGTAAAACAATTATTATATTCATTACTATTAACAATATTTAAATTATAATAATTAGTTATACCCACTATTACATTATCTATAACTTCTCGGAAAAAATTAATTTTATCATCATAAATAATCATAATATATATAAATTTATATATATTATGTTTATATTTATAAAGTTTTACTTTATATTTATCTAAAATTGAAAAAATAAAATTAAATATTAAAAATATATTATAAAATTATTCAATGGGAATTCCATATTATTTTTCATATTTGATTAAAAATCATAGCGAAATCATAAACAAATTAAAAACCCATACAAATATTGATAATATTTATATTGATTCAAATTCTATTATTTATGATTCACTTGATTTTAATAGTTTTATAAATAAACAACATTTTGAAGACCTAATAATTGAAAAAGTTATTGAAAAAATCGATTTAATTATTAAAACTCTTAATCCAAAAAAACGACTATTTATTGCATTTGATGGAATTCCTCCAATTGCTAAATTAGATCAACAAAAAAATCGACGTTATAAATCTTGGTATCAAAACACTATTCTAAATAAAACAGTATTATGGGATACTTCTTCTATTACACCAGGAACAAAATTTATGGATAAATTAAATACTAAAATAACCAGTTATTTTTCAAATAAGAAAACCAATTTTAAAATCATTTTATCATTATCTGATAATCCAGGTGAGGGTGAACATAAAATATTTCATTATATTAGAAATAATAATCATGCTAATGATAAAACAATTATATATGGTATGGATGCTGATTTAATTATGCTTTCACTAAATCATCTTAAAAATTGTAATTCTATTTATTTATACAGAGAGACTCCTATTTTTATTAGTTCACTAGACAGTAGACTAGATAAAGATGAAACATATTTATTAGATATTTCTACACTAGGTAAAAAAATTTATAAAGAGTTAACAGATTGTGATTGCAGTGATCTAAATAATGAATTTTATCAAAAGATTGAAGACTATATATTTATATGCTTTCTATTAGGTAATGATTTTATGCCGCATTTTCCAGCTATTAATATTAGAACAAATGGATTTACTTGTTTACTGGAATTATATAAAGCTCATTTTAAAAACAAGCAATTAACTAATAATGGAATAATCAATTGGAAAACATTTAAACTTTATATTGAATCGTTAGCTAAAAATGAAAACGAATTTTTATTAGAGCAATATAAATTACGTGAACGAGCAAGTAAAAAATTTTATCCGGAATCAAATGACGAAGAACGTGAGTTTAAATTTATAGCTACACCTTCATATGAAAGAAATATTGAAATATTTATTAATCCTAGAGAAGATGACTGGGAATTTAGATACTATTATGCATTATTTGATATTAATCAAGACACCGACAAACAAGCTGTTTCAGAAATTTGTTTAAATTATTTAAAAACGCTTCAATGGACTTTACATTACTATAGAGACGATTGTAAAAATTGGCAACATCACTACCATTATAATTATCCACCATTGTTACAAGATTTGGTTCAACATATTCCTTATTTTGATAGTGAATTAGTACTAGATGAAAATCATGATATTGTAAACAAAAATGTTTTACTAAGTTATGTTTTACCACGTACCAGTTTAAATTTATTACCTAAAAAAATAGAAACCTATCTATTAAAAAATTATTCAGAACATTATAAACAAGACTATGATTTTGAGTGGAGTTTTTGTAAATATTTTTGGGAAGGACATGTCAAATTTCCTAAACTTGATTTGCAAAAATTTTCAAACTTGATCGAAAATATTGATTAAAATATATTCTTTATAATATTAATCTTAAATTAAATAAAAATTAATATTATAAATTTTATAATTTATTCAACATATTTTAAACATCTTTGAAAAAAACTAGTTAATTGTTTTTTGTCCGCCCCAAGTACACTATCATGTGGAATATACCAAGGTTCTTTAATTTCATTATTATAAGCCAATATTGCAGGTACACCGGTCACCATCTTATATTTTTTTAATTTAATAAATAATTCAATTGAATCATCGATATCAATCTCAAAATATTTTATACTATCTGGACACGTATTTTTAAAAGTATCGCATTCATTTTTAATAGTTTTACAAGGACCACACCATTCAGCTGTAAATTTTAAAACTATTAATTCTTTATCGTCTAAATTATTTATCATTTGTTTTATTACATTTTCAGACATTTTATAAGTAAACTTAATATTATATTTTTAAATATTTAATTTATAAAATGTTATTTCATGGTTTGTATAATATATAAATTTTATATAATTCACAAACCATTTACGAAAATAAACAAAAATTGGGTATTGTTACCATAATTAAATATGCATTTTTTTATAAAATAAAGTTTGGTAAAATTTTCAGAATTGGACATTTTTAAAATGTCCATTTTTAAAATATAATTATAAATATAAAAATTTGTCAAAAAACACCGCGAATTATCGATTGTTACCATAAAGGGTTCAAAAAGTATTTATACTTATAAAAAAACATCTAACCATAATATAAAATTTAATAAAAAATAAATTTAAGCGTTTTTTTTATTATCCATATAGGATAACAATGGATAACAAAAAAACGCATTTTTGTGTTATATGTAACTTTAAAACTAACAACAAAGCTGATTACATGCGACATTGTAATACAAATAAACATATTTTGTTACGATCAAAAAATTATGGTTTGGTGGATAACGAAAAAACGCGAAAAAACGCATTATCATTTACGTGTGATTGTGGAAAGATTTACAAGTATAAAAGTGGGTTATGTAAACATCAAAAAACGTGTAAATTTTTAGATATATCGGTGAATAAAGTAGAATTTTCTTGTGAAAAAGAGGTAATAAATAAGATAGAAAATGAAAATTATAAAACTATGTTTTTTAAATTGTTAGATGAGAACAAAGAATTTAAAGAAATTTTAATTAAACAACAAACACAGATAAGTGAATTGATACCAAAGATAGGAAATAATACAATCAATACAGTAAATAATGTAAATCAAAAATTAAACATCAATATTTTTTTAAAAGAACAATGTAAAGATGCATTAAATATTGAAGACTTTGTTAAAAATATAGAGATTGATATGAATCAATTAGATTTTACAAAAAACAAAGGATTAACAGAAGGATTAAGTAATGCAATTATAGAAGGTATGAGTAAATTGTCATTATATGAGAGACCATTACATTGTACAGATATTAAACGAGAAACCCTTTATATAAAAGACAATAATATTTGGGAACGTGACAATGATAAGACTAAAATAAAAAAGGCAATACGAGAAGTTTCAAACAAGCAATTTAAATCAATAAAAAAATGGACAGAAGAGAATCCAGATTTTAAAGATGTTGATGAAAAGAAAGATGAATTTGTTAAAATACTAGCTACTGTATCAAAAGACTCATCTAGC
>MDTB01136391.1_pt1 | contig 10020 bp, 9 predicted proteins | sample 811161 | NCBI WGS metagenome assembly MDTB01 (sample SAMN05326650, study PRJNA326480) | marine metagenome | isolation source: seawater | place: Mediterranean Sea | collected 2009
AATAATCCGTACGCGCTACGCGCTAATTTGTTGTCCCAAGCCGAAGGTATTCTGATGCAGAGATACCAAGTTGAAACTGATAGGGTCACAAACCACATGCATCTTAGTTTGGAACGAGATAAGACTTTTGACGTAAGCACTGTCACATATCCCACGTTTCCGACTACTGAAGATATTATTGCTGAGGCTGAAAAGCTTTACAGTTTTGTTCAAAAGAAATAAATGTTTGTACAATTAGCTTTATAAGCGTACTTTATATATGTCAGCAATACGCTGACGTTATATCAATAAAACATTTAAAAATTTGGAGTAAAAACATGGCTATTGATTTTGATGCAATTCGTAGAAAACTAAACGCACTATCCGGTGCCAACTCAAAACGCCGCGTTATGTGGCGGCCGCCAGAAGGTGAGACGGTAACGGTCAGAATTCTCGGTTTTACCGACAATGACGGAAATCCTTTCAAGGAGCGTTGGTTTTATTACAATATCGGGAATAATCCTGGTCTTCTAACACCTCATCAGTTTGGAAAACCTGATCCTGTACAAGAGCTTATTCAAAAGCTTAAGGAAGAAGGTACTAAAGAATCTTACGAAATGGCTAAGAAACTTTATCCAAAAATGCGAACATATGCAGCCGTTGTTGTTCGCGGAGAAGAGGATCAAGGTGTACGTCTTTGGGCGTTTGGAAAAACAGTTTATCAAGCTCTTCTAAACATTATGCTCGATCCGGACTATGGTGATATCACAGATGTGCACGAAGGTCATGATATTAAGGTTACTTGCACTAAACAACCTGGTAAAAAGTTTGCAATGACAGACGTAATGCCGAGACCAAAGGCCACCGCGTTGGGCAATAAAAAACAGATCACAGAGTGGACAACAAATATTCCAGAACTTGACGATCTGTATTCCTTAAAGTCCTACGAGCAGCTTGAAACCATCGTAAACAACTGGCTGAATGGTGATGATGGTGAAACTCAAGACGTTGAGAAGAAGCCTAATACAGGTACTGTACGACCTTCTAATAAGGCTGTCCGTGGAAAAACCGATAAAAGCTATGGCGATGATTTGGATGATGCATTTGCAGATCTTGAAGATGATTTAGGTTTCTAAAAAGTCAGTATATCATCGCATTCAATGCCTGAAGGAGAGATGTAAATTCTCTCCTTCTTTTTTATAAAGAACTGCAAAACAGTGTAATATAATATTGAACAAATAATGGAGCGCATCCCATGGCAAGAAAAAAAGCAGACAACGACTTTACAGCTGATTTAATTAAATCCCTTAACAAAGACCACGGAGCAAGAGTTGCTTACAACCTTGCCGTCGATGAGTCTCCAACCCATGTCGACCGTTGGGTGTCGACAGGTTGCCAGCAATTAGATTATATAGTAGCTGGAAAACCAAATGGAGGCCTTCCAGTTGGGCGTATCGTGGAGATATTTGGCCCACCATCTATTGGGAAGTCACATATTGCAATCCAGATTGCCCGCTCAACCCAAAAAATGGGAGGTATAGTAGTATACATCGATACAGAAAATGCAACCTCGGTTGAAAACCTTGGCCTGCTTGGTGTAGATATTGAAAAGCGTTTTGTTTATGTCGACACCCACTGTACAGAGGAAGTTTTAAGCATTGCTGAAAAAACTATTCTTAAAGCAAAAGCACTTCAAAAAGATGTGCCGATCACAATCATTTGGGATTCTGTTGCAGCAACATCGCCAAAGGCTGAACTTATCGGTGATTACGATAAAGAAACAATTGGATTAAATGCAAGAGTCATTTCAAAGGGTATGCGCAAAATTACCGGAGTCATTGCAAATGAAAAAGTCTTGTTCATCTGTTTAAATCAAATAAGAACAAAAGTTGGGGTGCTGTATGGAGATCCTACAACAACCCCGGGTGGAAAAGCAATTCCATTTCACTCATCTGTAAGAATTAAGCTTGGTGCTGGCCAACAAATAAAAGATAAAAAGGGGAATATCGTTGGCATCAACGTTTCTGCAAAGACGATTAAAAATAAAGTCGCGCCTCCTTTCCGAACTGTTAATTTCGAAATTCATTTTGGCAAAGGGGTATATGAGCATGAACAAGCGTTTGACGTTCTTCGCCGGCACTGTAAAGACTGTGGGCCCGTTATTTTCGAAAACTGCGCAATAAGTATTGATGGTACTGGTGCTTGGAAAACACTCACCGTAGTCGACCAAAAGACAGGTGAGCTAAAGTTAGAGAAAAAGTTCTATAAAGCGGACTTTGGTGAAGTAATGTCAGATCCACAGTACAAAAAATTTGTGCAACTAGTTTTTAATTCTGCTTTTGCGGAAATAACTGGTCGATCGGCTGAAGAATCTTCAGTTGATACAGAGTCGTACGAAGAAATGAGACAAATTTCTATGTCTCTAGAAGAAGAATTTGTCGACCCAAATGAATAATTTTGTGTAAACAAACATATTCTATGATAAATTAATTTAAACAAAGGGAGGAAGTATGGACAATGGGCCAATACTTTTAGTTGATGCGTACAATGTTTTTGCACGAGCATATTGTGTTGTACCTTTAATGTCGTCACACGGTCACCATCTCGGTGGATCTGTTGGCTTCATGAAATCATTATCAATGTATATTGAAAAGTTTAAGCCATCGCGTGTTATCGTTTGTTGGGAAGGAGGTGGTTCTGCACGACGTCGCCAAATACTTCCAGAGTATAAACTAAACCGTAAACCAATAAGGCTCAACCGATCGGACATATATGAAGATATTCCAGATACAGCAGAAAATTTTAATTATCAAATCGCGCTTTTGACCAGGCTATTACAGCATATACCGGTTCAACAAGTATACGTCGATCAGTGTGAAGCGGATGATATTATCGGTTATATTTGTCGTTATGCCTTTCCTAATGAAGAAAAATTAATTGTATCGATGGACCAAGATCTTCACCAACTTTTGAGTGAAGAGACAAAACAATATTCTCCGGCTTCAAAAAAAATAATGGGCCCGAATTATGTACTAGAGAGATATGGCTTGAGTGCTGAAAATTTTATTACAGCAAGATGCTTTATCGGGGATACTTCTGATGGTATTTCAGGCATAAAAGGTTGTGGTTTTAAATCATTAGTAAAGCACTTCCCAGAACTAAAAAGCTCCGAGTTTGTTAGTGTTGAAGACATACTTAGTCTGTGTGCGGAACGGAACGCCGTTAAGTCATATGCGATCTTGCGGAACATCCTGCAGCAACCTGATGTACCAAAAAGGAATTGGCAACTTATGTATCTAGATAATTCCAATCTTTCAGCAGAACACGTAAAAAAACTTAAGTTTGCTGTTGAAGATTATTCACCATCAAAAAATAAGTTTGCATTTCTCAAAGACATCGTTAAGGAGGGTGTCGACGTACCACGTGGTTTTGACGTCGATAGGCTTTACTTAAGAATTAATTCCTGTATAAACATAATAAAGAGGTGAAAATGGCTAGCGTCAAAATGGCCGTGGCATCAACCACAACAAATTTTAGTGCCTACGGAAAGTCTTTCCAAGAAAAAATATTCCAGGGCATGGCAACAGACAAAGAATGGGCCCAGCAAATGCACGAGGTAATGAGCCCAGAATATTTTGATTTAAAATATCTTCAGTATCTTACAAATCATTACTTTACGTATTACGACAAATATCGCTGCTTTCCAACAATGCAGCTCTTAATACAGATCATCCGTGAAGAGCTAGCAACAGAAACAGCAGATGAACTTCTAAAAGATCAAATTGTTGCCTTTTTGCAACGCATGCGTATGAATCAGCATCCGGAAGATCTACCGTACGTGAAGGAAAAAGCGTTACAGTTTTGCAAAAGACAAGCATTTAAGGAAGCATTAACTCAAGCTGTCGAATTAGTACAGGATGAACAGTTCGAATCGGTTGTTGATCTGATGCGCAGTGCAGTATCTGTTGGAATGCCGCAATCAATCGGCCATGAGTTTTTTGAAGATGTTGAAGCACGATTTCAAGAAATCCAAAGAATAACTACCCCAACCGGTATACCACAGCTTGATCAAAAAGAAGTTATGGACGGCGGTCTCGGCCGCGGAGAACTTGGTGTAGTGGTAGCACCAACAGGTGTTGGTAAGTCTCATTGGTTGGTAAACATGGGTGCTGAAGCCTTAAAAAGAGGAAAAACAGTAGTGCACTATACGTTTGAGCTTTCGGAGACACTGACCGGAAAGCGATATGACGCAAACCTGTGTGATATCCCATGTTCAGATCTTATCGAACGAAAAGAAGAAGTATTAAAACACTATGAAGATAATGAATATGGCAGTTTGATCGTAAAATATTATCCCTGTCGAGCAGCAAGCGTTAATACTATTAGAAACCACCTAGATAAACTAAAGTTGCGCAACTACAATCCTTCTGTTGTAATTATTGATTACGCTGATGTTATGAAATCCACAAGATCATATGACGCTTTGCGTCTTGAGTTACAGTTAATTTACGAAGAGTTACGTCAAATGGCAGCAGACTTTGACATTCCAGTATGGACAGCGAGTCAATCAAATAGATCTGGTGCAAACGCCGACATGGTTGGTCTAGAAAATATGGGCGAGTCCTACGGTAAGGCACAAGTGTCTGATATTGTTTTAGGGCTAAGCAGAAAACCAGAAGAAAAAGCGACAGGTTATGCCAGACTTTTTGTCGCAAAAAATCGTGCCGGAATGGATGGTCTTAACATGGTTATAAAAATTGATACTGCGAAGTCGACATTTAAAGTAATCGGCGAAGACGAACAAGAACAGTACGATATGCTGACCAATCCAAAGAAAAAGATGAAAGAATTATGGAACCAAGTGCAGAATGCAAAAAGGGAGTTAAACAGCGATGAATGAAAAATATAGTTACGACGAAGTATTAGAAAAGTCACTTGAATATTTCGATGGTGATAAACTTGCAGCTGGAGTCTTCGTTGGAAAGTACGCGCTCAAAGATCTAGATGGTCACTACTACGAGAAAAGTCCGGACGATATGCACCGCCGCCTCGCTCGTGAGTTCGCGCGTGTCGAAAAAAAATATGAAAACCCAATGTCAGAAGAGGAGATATATTCTCTCTTTAAGGATTTTAAATACATAGTACCACAGGGTTCACCAATGTCCGGCATTGGTAACCCATTTCAAATTCAGTCAATTTCAAATTGTTTTGTTATTGAATCTCCACACGATTCATACGGTGGTATTCTACATTCGGATCAGCAGCAAGTACAAATTATGAAGCGCCGCGGCGGGGTTGGATTTGATATATCAAACATCAGGCCTCGAGGAAGAAGTTGCGAAAACGCGGCACGTACAACTGACGGAATAGAAGTTTTTATGGATCGTTTTTCTAATTCTTGTCGTGAGGTTGCTCAGGGTGGACGTCGCGGTGCACTAATGCTTTCAATATCCGTTCATCATCCGCAAGTCATGGACTTCATTAGAATTAAACGCGACCTTACACGAGTAACTGGCGCAAACATCTCAGTAAGGGTTACTGACGAATTTATGAACGCAGTTAAGTCCGGTGACTTTTGTGAACTACGTTGGCCGGTAGAGTCAGAATCTCCTGAAATAAGTGTTGAAGTATCTGCGCGTGACATATGGAACGAGTTAATTGAAGGAGCACATGCATCTGCAGAGCCAGGCGTTTTATTCTGGGATACAGCAACAAGAATGACGCCTTCAGATGTTTATTCTAAAGAGGGGTTTGGTTCAACGTCCACAAACCCTTGTGGCGAAATTATTCTTTCACCAGGCGACTCATGTCGTTTGATGTTAGTTAACCTAACGTCTTTCGTGGAAAACGCTTGGACTGAAAATTCTACTTTCGACTGGGGAAGCTACGCCGCAACTGTACAAAAAGCACAGAGGCTAATGGACGACATGATCGATTTGGAGATCGAACAAATTGATAAAATCCTGGAAAAAATCGACTCAGATCCAGAACCCGAATACGTAAAAAGATCGGAAAAAGAACTGTGGCAATTTATTAAAGCTCAAGCAGTTCGGGGCAGACGCACAGGTTTAGGAATCACCGGGCTTGGTGATGCAATTGCAATGCTTGGCCAAAAATATGGAAGTGATGAATCTATTGTTACTGTTGAAGAAATGTATAAGTGGCTTGCACTTAATTCATATGATGCATCGATTATACTCGCCAAAGAGAGAGGCGCCTTTCCGATATGTGATGTTGAACGTGAAAGAGCACACCCCTTTCTTAAACGAATTATAACAGAATTACTTCCGGAAAGAATTGATGATTACTTGGCATATGGAAGAAGAAATATTGCCAACACAACAACTGCTCCAGCTGGGTCGGTGTCTTGCTTGACGCAAACAACATCAGGCATAGAACCTGCTTTTATGCTTTACTACAAGAGACGTAAAAAAATAAATCCAAACGATGAAACCGCGACTGTTGATTTTGTTGACGAGCTAGGTGACAAATGGACAGAATACACTGTATATCATCACGCATTTCAAGACTGGATGTCGACTACTGATCCAGATTGTGAGTGGCAAAAGGATGATCCAGAGATCGCTGTATCACATAGTCCATATGCTGGAGCAACCGCAAATGAAATTGATTGGAGTGCAAAGGTAAAGCTACAAGCATCTGCACAAAAATGGATCTGTCATGCTATTTCAAACACTACAAATCTTCCTGCTGATATTGATGTAGAAACCGTAAAGGATATATACATGAAAGGTTGGGAACTTGGTTGCAAAGGCATAACAGTTTATCGAGAAGGATCAAGGTCAGGCGTTTTAGTTTCAACAGATGAAAGCTCCCAAACCGACGAGATAACAACACGACATGCTCCCAAACGCCCTGAGACGCTTGATTGTGAAATACATCACACAACAGTAAAGGGTGACCGTTGGGTAATGCTTGTTGGCATGTTAGATGGCAAACCATACGAGATTATGGGCGGAAAGGCCGAGCTAATTGAAATACCAAAAAAGTACTCTACCGGTAAGCTGACTAAAAGATCTTTTAAAACACAGCCAAACAAATATGATTTAGCTTTCGGTGAGACCGGTGACGAAGTAATAATCAAAGATATTGTAAGCGTGTTTGATAATCCAAACCACGCCGGCTATACAAGAACAATTTCACTGGCACTAAGACATGGCGCGCCTGTACAGTATTTAGTGGAACAGCTGCAAAAAGACAAGGAAATGGACATGTTTTCATTTTCGAAATGCATTGCCCGATGTCTCAAAAAATACATAGAAGATGGTTGTAAAGCCTCTGTTAGTATTTGTACAAATTGTGGTGCTGAAGATACAATAATCTATCAGGAAGGTTGTCAAACATGCACAGCATGTGGTTTTGGCGCTTGCGGATAACAAACAAAAAAGGATTTTAAATGCATTGGACATCAAGAATAGACCCGAAAGTCAAGGAACTCGAATTAAGACACCAGCCGGTTATCATTCGTGTTAATAAGTTCAACGAGGACTCCGCAACGGAGTTTGCAATAAAGATAGCGATGGCACATAATACTGGTCAGTCGGTGATACCTGTCGTAATTGATTCATATGGCGGTGAAGTTTATAGTTTGATGAGCATGATTACAGCTATAAGGAACTCTGAAATTCCGGTTGCAACAATAGTAGAAGGCAAAGCAATGTCTTGTGGGGTCATTCTTTTCTCATGCGGACATGAAGGTCTACGATTCTGTACTCCCGAAGCAACGTTAATGATACATGATGTTTCCTCAGGTGCTTTTGGAAAAAACGAAGAAATACAAGCCTCCGCTAGAGAAACTGACCGTCTAAACAGGATGATTTATACTATTCTTGCCGATAATTGTAAGAAACCACGCGATTATTTTACTAAAGAGGTAAAAAGACGCGGCCGAGCTGATTGGTACGTGACGCCAAAAAAGGCAGTCAAAATGGGGATTGCAGATGTGGTAGGGACACCAAAGCTACATATAGACGTCAACGTCGATATTTCTTTAGCAATTCCGGAAGATACTACATAATTAATACTGTTAGGAGTTGATTATGCAAATGTTGTCTGACTGGATTGGTATGCATAAAGCGTACGTTATGTGGTTTCATGCCGCTCATCATTTGACAAAGGGCACCGGCTTTGCAGGTGACCATGTGAATTTATATGGAAAAATATATTCTGAAACAGATGAAATATTTGACCATGTTGTGGAACGTGTATTAGGAATTACAAACGATGAAAACGTAGCATGTCCAAGCCATGTTGCTCTTTCTGCAGTCTCCAAATTAAAGTCTTATGGCTCACCCGCAAATAAACCTGCTTTGACGATAGCGTCTCTAGCGTTGGAATTAAACAAAAACTATATAGCTTACCTAGAAAACTTAGTTCATAACTGTAAAGCAAATCAAATCATGACAATTGGTACTGAAGATTTTGTAGCAGGTATATGTAATACTTTAGAAAATTATCAATATTTATTGCAACAAAGAGTAAAAGAAACAGTAAACGTTGAAATTCTCGCACCGGTTGAATAGGAGAAACAATAATGAAATATACAAAACAAAAGCTGCGTCAAATTGTTACAGAAGAGTATTCAAAACTCTTAAAAGAAGGATTGGTTAAAGAAACATTTAGCGAATATGGAAAACAAAATCTTGTTGAATCATATAGAATGCCTGCTGATTTATATGGCATGAAAATAACCTCAGCGCGCAGAAGTAACATGCTGCCACCCAGTCAATCTAATTGGTATGCGTTTGCTCGACAAATGGATATTGGTGTTTTGGATTTAGACACAATTGCGTTTGATATGGGTTTTAAAGATTTTAACCAACTAGATGCGGCTGTATCTCCACGTAGTTTAAATGACCGTGAGCTAAAGATACTTTCAGATATTATGTCAGAGATGAACGGTTCACATCCCGACGATGTAGTACAAGCAGCTAAACTTCCATACGGAGCCTAAAATGAATTATAATGCGTTTGATGTTAAAATAGTTATAGAAGCAGCAAGATACTTACGAGCTGACAGAAAAACACGAAGAGTTATGATTGAGGCTTGTGGTGATGCTTACCCAGATGAGCACACCGGTGACGAAGGCCGAATGATGGATTATGGTCATACTAAATCAGATTCACATGAAGGTCGTATGACAAAAGCAAAATTGTTTAGGCTAGCCCAGATGGCACAGAGACTTCATGATAAAATGATTGACGATGATGATTTGCCAGAATGGGTACAAGACAAGGTGACAACCGCAGAAGATAGACTTAAATCAGCGCACGATTACATAAGTTATAAAATTCATCGTCTAGCTGAAAATAGAATTATTAGTGAAGGAAATGCATCAGTAGATTACATGATTGGTTATGAAGATGCAAGAGATGATTTACCAATGAATAGTGATGATGGTTACTATCAAATGGGTTATGCTGATTTTCTAAATGGAAAACATGAAGACTACCAGACCTTGATTAAGGATCAACAGGGATATGAAGCAGACTTTAAAGAAATGCAGTTCCCGACTTACCTGCCGGTAAAAGAAAACTATTCCCCAAAAAGGACAACAAAAATGAAAATATCTAAAAGACAACTTAAAAGAATTATCAAAGAAGAGAAGGCTAAGCTGTTAAACGAAGCTGGTTATCGTGATCCTAGAACAGGTGAAGATCTTTTTCTTAAGTTAAACGGCATTGTCGACATGCTTTTAGATATGGGGATGAACACACTCGAATTGGCAAACGAGCTAAGAGGACTTGCAGATGATGTAGAAGACTCAGGCCCGATGACTTATTCAACTGGCATGGATGAAGATGATAAGGCTTCCGATGGTTTTGATAGAGAAGAAAGAGAAGCTGCAGGTGAATACGATGATGTCAAAAAGAAAGAGAAAAAACCAAAAGCGCAAGATATGCGTAATTAAACAATAGAAGGTAAAATGAGTGTAGATAAAGAATTTTATAACGAAGCTTCTGCATCAAAACTTGGCTGGGAACCCGAATGGTTTATTCCCGGCCATAAACTTTTTGATA
>MDTB01151550.1_pt1 | contig 10020 bp, 7 predicted proteins | sample 811161 | NCBI WGS metagenome assembly MDTB01 (sample SAMN05326650, study PRJNA326480) | marine metagenome | isolation source: seawater | place: Mediterranean Sea | collected 2009
CTCCTGGAGGTTCGTTCATTTGACCATAAACTAGTGCTGCTTTTGATCCTTTGCCATCTTTTTTTATAACACCAGACTCAATCATTTCATGATAAAGATCGTTTCCTTCTCTAGTTCTTTCACCTACTCCAGCAAAAACTGAAAATCCACCATGAGCTTTTGCAATATTATTAATTAGCTCCATTATTGTTACAGTTTTACCTACACCAGCACCTCCAAATAAACCAATTTTTCCACCCTTCGCATAGGGTGCTAGTAAATCAATTACTTTAATTCCTGTTACTAAAATTTCTGTTTCTGTTGATTGATCTGTAAATTTCGGTGAAGGTCTGTGTATAGGCCATTTTTCTTTTGTTTTCACCTCTCCTTTTTCATCGATTGGTTGCCCTATCACATTAATAATTCTTCCTAATGTCTCTGGGCCTACCGGTACACTTATTGGAGCTTTTGTATTAAAAACTTTATCTCCTCTTTTGAGCCCTTCTGTTGAGTCCATTGCTATAGTTCTAACACTATTTTCACCTAAATGTTGGGCCACTTCTAAAATAAGTTTGTTGCCTCCATTGTTAGTTTCTAATGCGGTATAAATCTCTGGTAACTCATTTTCGAATTTAACGTCAACTACAGCACCAATTAATTGTGTTATTATTCCATCATTATTCATTATAAACTTTCAGCTCCTGATATGATTTCAATTAATTCTTTTGTTATAGATGCTTGTCTGCTTCGATTATAATTAATCGTAAGTTTATCAACTAAATCTCCTGCGTTTCTAGTTGCATTATCCATGGCTGTCATTCTAGAGCCTTGCTCGCTTGCTGCGTTCTCCAAAAACGCTTTAAAAATTTGAGTTGATACATTCTTAGGGAGCAAATCGTCTAATATTTCATCTTCGTCTGGTTCAAAATCGTAAGAGAAATTTTTATTTTCTGACTTCTGATCCCTTTTAAAATCTGTAGGTATTATTTGTTCTGCCTTAGGGATTTGAGTAATTACATTTTTAAAATTATTGTAAAAAATAAAACATTTATCAAATTGTTCTTGATTATATAATTCTATTATTTTTTTTCCTATCATGTTAGCTTCATTAAAAGTAATTTGTTTTTTTTCTTTAAAACTTTTATTTTCGATAATATATTCGCCATAATCAGTCTTGATTTGATCATGTCCTTTGGTGCCAACAGTTATAATTTTCAACTTTTTTCCTTCTCGAATAATATTTTTAAAATGAGTTTTAGCTAGTTTGCAAATATTAGAGTTAAAACCACCACATAAGCCTCTGTCTGCAGTCATAACTAAACATAAATAAACTTCATCTTTTCCAGTTCCAGCTAATAACTTTGGTGCGCCTGTATCATTAGAAATTGATTTTGTTAAATTCAAAATTATATTATGTAATTTCTCACTGTAAGGTCTGCCTTTTTCTGCATTTTCTTGAGCTTTCTTTAATTTTGCGGCGGCAACCATTTTCATAGCCTTAGTAATTTTTTGAGTTGATTTGACACTTTTTATTCTTTTTTTAAGATCATCTAGACTAGGCATTTTTTAATCCTTTTTTTTGCCCTTCAATTATTTCTATTAATTTATTTTTTATATCATCCTCTAATTTTCCAGTTGAGTTAATGCTTTCCAAAATTTCTGGTAGTTCACTTCTAATTTTTTCCAAAAGATTAATTTCAAATTGCTTAATTTGATTTAATTCTATATCGTCCAAATACCCACTTACCCCTGTAAATATAGAAACAACTTGTTCTGCGACTGTTAATGGTGAGTACTGATTTTGCTTTAAAAGTTCCGTAAGTTTTGAACCTCTATTTAAAAGTTTTTGCGTTGATGCGTCTAAATCCGAACCAAATTGTGCAAATGCAGCCATTTCTCGGTATTGTGCTAATTCAAGCTTTATTGAACCAGCGACTTTTTTCATTGCCTTTGTTTGAGCTGCAGATCCAACTCTTGAGACAGATAACCCAACATTAACAGCAGGTCTTATACCTTGATTAAATAACTCTGTTTCAAGAAAAATTTGACCATCAGTTATTGAAATAACATTAGTGGGTATATAGGCTGATACATCTCCTGCTTGGGTTTCAATTATCGGCAAAGCGGTTAAAGAACCCCCACCTTCTTTATCATTTAATTTTGCAGCTCTTTCTAAAAGTCTACTATGTAAATAAAAAACATCTCCTGGGTATGCTTCTCTCCCAGGTGGTCTTCTTAATAACAAGGACATTTGTCGATATGCAACTGCTTGTTTTGAAAGATCATCATAAATTATTAATGCGTGCATGCCATTATCTCTAAAATATTCACCGATTGTACAACCAGTATAAGGAGCTAAAAATTGTAAAGGGGCTGAGTCTGACGCTGTTGCTGAAACAACAGTAGTATATTTCATCGCCCCAGCATCTTCTAGAGTTTTTACAATTTGAGCAACAGTTGATCTCTTTTGTCCTATAGCTACATAAACACAGTAAAGCTTTTTCTTTTCATCGCTGGAGTCGTTTATAGCTTTTTGATTAATTATAGTATCTATTGCCACTGCAGTCTTACCAGTCTGTCTGTCTCCAATTATGAGTTCTCTCTGCCCTCTTCCGATAGGTATTAAACTATCAATAGCTTTAAGGCCTGTTTGCATTGGCTCATTTACAGATTGACGAGGAATTATACCTGGAGCCTTCACTTCAACTCTTTTTCTCAAAACTTTATTAGATAAACTTCCTTTGCCATCTATTGGAACTCCAAGTCCATCAACTACTCTACCAAGCAATTCTTTACCAACGGGCACGTCTACAATTGAATTAGTGCGTTTTACTGTATCTCCTTCTTTAATTTTTCTATCATCACCAAATATAACTATACCTACATTGTCACTTTCTAAATTAAGAGCCATCCCCTTAGAACTATCACTAAATTCTACCATCTCTCCTGCCTGAACATTATCTAAACCATAAACTCTTGCTATCCCATCACCGACAGTCAAAACTTTTCCAACTTCTGATATTTCTGCCTCTTTTCCAAAATTTTTAATTTGTTCTTTTAAAAGTTTAGTGATTTCTGAAGGGTTTATTTCCATATTATTGTTCGATCATTGATTGTTTAATTCTTTTTAATTTATTACTAACAGAATTGTCTATCATCAAACTACCTAATTGTATTTTAACACCACTAATTAGACTAGAGTCTGTCTTGTAGGTAAAGTTAATATTTGATTTTATTGCTTTTGAAATCTGGTCACTAATAGTAGCTTTATCATTATTTGAAAGATCTTTTGAAGAAATAAGAACAGCATCTATTTTTCCTTTTTTTTTCGAACTCAATTTAATAAACTTTTCTAGAATTTTATCTAAAAAATAGATTCTTCTTTTATTAATAATTAATTGTAGAAAATTTTTAAGAGTATTTTGTAAATCCATTATTGTTGATATTTCAGTAAAAATTTTCTTTTGTAAACCAATTTGAAAAGAAGGGTTTTTTAGAAAGAAATTGAATTCTTGATTTTTGTTGCAAATTTGTAAAAGAGAAATTATCTGTTTCTCAATTTTTTCAACTTCAGAGTTTTCGTTCGCAAGCTCAAAGAGAGCAAGAGCATATCGCTCTGATGTTTCATTTGAAAATGTTTTAACCCCGCTCAATGTCAATCCTGTTTAAGAATTAGTTAAGAAATAAATTGTCCTAACACAGCTAGTTAGGCCCTTCAAGGTGATATATTAATTTAAGTGAAATTTATTGGATCAACATCAACTGTAAGTTTAATTTTACTCGATATTTTAAGCTTTTCTAAAATCTTTGCTAAAGAATGCTGACACATGTTTTTTCTTTCTGAACGAACTAATAGTCTTGTTCTATACTTTTTTTTTCTTTTAAAGATTGGTGAATCTACTGGTCCTAAAACTTCTAATTCATTTAACTGAGTAATTTTTTTCTTAATTTCTAAAGCCCCCCTATAACTGTTGTCTTTTGAGCTAGAAGAAATAATTAAAGAAATTAGCCTATAGTATGGAGGTAGATTATTTTCTTTTCTAAGTTTTAGTTCATTTTCTAAAAATTTTTCTGGATTGTTTTCTATGATATTTTTTAAAACTTGATCATTTGGATTTATAGTTTGATAGATAATAATAGAGTCTCTCGCAAATCTTCCAGCTCTTCCACTTAATTGATTATAAAGTTGAATGTTTTTTTCTGTAGTTCTTAAATCGTAACCTCTGCCAGTAAAATCAGCATCAACTACTACAATGCAATTTAATTTTGGAAAATTAAAACCTTTTGAAATCATCTGCGTACCAATTAAAATATCTATTTTATCTTCACTAACTTGACGAATTAATTTATCAGACTCTTTCTTTCCTTTTAAATAATCACTAGAAAATATTTTTATATTTTTATCTGGAAAAATATTCTTTAACTCATCAAATACTTTTTCAACACCAGGTCCATACATAGAAAAATTACAATAGTCTTTTGGGTCTTTACATTTTTTTTTTATGTTTGTTTGATGACCACAATGATGGCATATAATTTTTTTGGATAACTTATGATAAGTAAGATAAATAGAACAGTTAGGACATATATATTTAAAACCACATTTTTTACATATTAGAAATGGTGCATACCCTCTTCTATTTAAAAAAAAAAGTATTTGATTATTTTTTTTTAAATATTTTTTAACGATTTCAATAGTTTCTGACGAAATTGAATTCTTGTTAATTTTTTCTAAATTTAAGTTTATAATTTTAGTTTTTGGTAATGGGAAGTTCTTAAATCTTTTCTTTAATTCAGTTTTACTATATTTTTTGTTTTTAATATTGTTGTAAGTTTCTAAAGAAGGCACTGCGGTAATTAAATTAATTGGAATATTTTCAATTGATGCTCTTGAAATAGCCATATCTCTGGCATTATATATTACACTTTCCTCCTGTTTGTAAGAAGGGTCATGTTCTTCATCAACAATAATCAATCCTAAGTTTTTGAAAGGTAAGAATAATGATGATCTCGCTCCAATAATTATTTTAATCTTATTTTGTGCAACAGAATTCCAAATTTTTTTTTTTTTACCTATACCTATTTTTGAATGCCAAATTGCTGGCTCGTAACCAAAAAATAATTTAAACCTGTTTTTAAACTGTGTAGTTAAAAATATTTCAGGAATTAGTATTAATGCTTGTTTATTTTGTTTTATTAATTGTTTTATTCTTTCAAAATATATAAGAGTTTTACCTGACCCTGTAATTCCCAATAAAACAGCAACTGAGAATTTATTACCTAAATTTAAGAGATTATCTAGAGCTTTTTGTTGTTCAGCATTTAAATTATAATTAATAATTTTAGAAAAGGCTTCATTTTTCTCTTTATTATTTTGAACCTTTTCAAAATTCTTTAAATTTCCTAGGCACATTTTTAAGATTAAACCTTTTGGCGCAAGGTTATAAATTGCAAACCAATTGATAAATTTAATTAACTTTTTATTTAATCTTACACCTGATACTTTTTTTTCAATATGCTTGAGTTTTATCTTTTTGTTGGTTTTTTTAATTTTATCCCATACAACACCTATCTCTTTATTTTTGCCAAAAGGAACAATAACAATATCACCTTGACTTAAATTTTTTATATTTTTTGAGTTATGTATATACGTAAAAGGATGATTGAAAACTTTCGGTAAAAGAATAGGAACTTGCATAAATAAACTTTATAAAATTTTTATAAATTAAAAATGAATTGGTCTTTTATCGACAGCTAATGCCGCCTCTTTTATGGCTTCTGTATGAGTTGGGTGTGCGTGGCATGTTCTTGCAATGTCTTCAGCACTTGCTCCAAATTCCATAGCTAAAGCCATTTCTGCAATCATATCTCCACAATGAGGTCCGATAATATGAACTCCTACTACGCGATCGGACTTTTCATCTGCCAATATTTTTACGAAGCCATCTGTTTCATTATTAACTTTTGCCCTTGAATTGGCAATAAATGGAAATTTACCAACTTTGAACGCTTTACCTTCTTTTTTAAGTTGTTCTTCTGATTTACCCACATAAGCTACTTCTGGAGATGTGTATATTACTCCAGGTATAACATTATAGTTTACGTGGCCAGATTGACCTGCGATAAGTTCTGCCACAGCTATACCTTCTTCTTCTGCTTTATGAGCTAACATTGGACCATCAATTACATCACCTATGGCATATATATTTTTTATTTCAGTTTGAAATTTTTTGTTTACTTTAATTCTGCCCTTTTCATCTTTTTTTACACCTAATTTGCCTAGATTTAGACCTTCTGTATAGGGTTTTCTTCCAACAGCAATTAGTGCTTTATCAGCAATAATTTTGTTTTTGATATTTTTTTCATTATTAAGATACTCTATAGTTACCTCTGAGCCAGAGTCTATTATGGATAGGACTTTAGAATTTAGATGAAACTTAATTCCTTGTTTTACTAGTATTTTTTGAAATTCATTTGAAATTTCACGATCCATCCCAGGGGTTATAAATGGTAAATTTTCTATTACGGTTATTTCTGCTCCAAGTCTCTTCCAAACTGATCCCATTTCTAATCCTATATATCCCCCACCTATAACTACTAAAGATTTTGGTACTGAATTAAGTGAAAGTGCAGCAGTAGAAGATATAATATTTTTCTCATTAATTTCTACTCCTGGAAGTGAAGCGGGCGACGACCCAGTTGCTACAACAATATTTTTTGTATTATAAGATGTTTTTTTTCCTTGATCATATACCATAACGCTAGTCGGTGAAAATAAAACACCTTTACCTTTTAAATATGTAATTTTGTTTTTTTTAAATAAAAACTCAACTCCTTTAGTCAAAATTTGAACTGATTTATTTTTATTTTTCATCATTTTTTCTACGTTAAGCTTAATGTTTGAAACCTCAATACCTTGATCAAAAAAGTTTTTTTTGGCTTTATGATAATTCTCTGAAAGATTTAATAAACTTTTAGATGGAATACATCCTACATTTAAACATGTTCCTCCTAACGTTCCCCTGCTCTCCACACATGCTGTTTTTAATCCTAGTTGTGCAGCTCTTATAGCGCAAACGTATCCACCTGGACCGCCCCCGATTATGATTACATCAAATTTATCGCTCATGATTTAAAGATCTAAAAATAGTCTTTTGGGTTCTTCTAAAGAATCCTTAACTATCTTCAAAAATGATACCGCTTCCTTTCCATCTATAATTCTATGATCATAGGATAGTGCTAAATACATTATCGGCCTAATTTTAACCTCACCTTTTTCCACGACTGGTCTCTCAATTATGTTGTGCATTCCAAGAACTGCTGATTGAGGGGGGTTTAAAATTGGTGTAGATAACATTGAACCATAAATTCCACCATTTGTTATTGTAAAAGTTCCTCCTTGAAGATCCTCTATAGTAATCTTTCCATCTCGAGCTTTTTGACCTAGTTCTCCTATATTTTTCTCAATGTCTGCAAAAGATAATTCGTCTGAATTTTTTACCACTGGAACTACTAAACCTTTATCAGTGCCAACTGCAATACTAATGTTATAATAATTTTTATAAACTATCTCGTCTCCTTGTATTTCTGCATTGATGGCGGGATAATTTTTTAACCCAATAATACAGGCTTTTACAAAAAAAGACATAAAACCTAATTTAACGTTGTATTTTTTTTGAAAATCTTCTTTGTAGTCATTTCTCATTTTAATGACTTCACGCATATTTACCTCATTAAATGTTGAGAGCATTGCTGCATTTTCTTGAGCTTCCTTTAATCTTTTAGCAATAGTAAGTCTCAATCTTGTCATTTTAATTCTTTCCTCAGGACCATGGGCTATTTTTCTTTCAGACGGTGTAGGTTTTACACCCATCAAATTCATAACATCTTCTTTCAAAACTAAGCCATTTTTTCCACTACCTTTTATTTGTTCAAAATTAATTCTATTTTCAATAGCAAGTTTTCTTGCAGAAGGTGAAACTCTTATCTCTTTTTCTTTTGTTATTGTGCTCTCCTCTTCAATTTGTTCGCTGTGCATTTGATCTAAAATTAAAGGTTCCTCTTCAAATATTTTTTGATTTTCTGTTTCTTTTAAAACTAACGGTTCATCTTTTGGTTTTTTATTATCTTTAAATTTTTTTAGGTTTTTTTCGCTATTTTTTAAAAGCTTTTTTTCTGATTTGGGAGGAGAATAATTTTTCTCACTCATATCACTTTCTATATTTTTAGGACTAGATATTGTTTTTGAGATAGACCCAAGTAAGGCTCCAACATTTACAGTTTCTCCCTCTTTTACTGATATATTGTCAAGAACTCCGTTGGAAGGTGAGGGCACCTCAACATTAACTTTGTCTGTTTCTAACTCTACTAAGGGTTCATCAGAAGTAACTTTATCTCCTTTATTTTTAAGCCATTTCGCAACTGTAGCCTCTGTAACTGATTCTCCGAGTGTAGGTACAACTATTTTTTCTGACATTAATTTGGTTTCCCAATTACCTTTTCTAATATTTTTTTTTGTTCTGCAAGATGTTTATTATAATTTCCAGTCGCAGTTGTGGATGAGGCATTTCTTCCGATATATTTCACATTAATTTTTTCAAAATCGATTATTTTAAGAGTTCTATCTATATAATTTCTGACTGTATTCCAGGCACCCATATTTTTAGGCTCTTCTTGGCACCAAATAAATTCTGCATTTTTATATCTTTTTAAAAGTTTGGCCAAAGTTTTCGCTGGGAAAGGATAAAGTTGCTCTATTCTAATTAAAACTACTCTATTGTTCTTGGATTTTTCTCTAGCCTCTAACAGGTCAAAATAAATTTTTCCCGAACACATTACAACTTTGCTAATTTTTTTATCTGAGTCTAATTCAATTGTTTTTGAACCTTTGATATACGCATGATCTTCTAATATACGATGAAAGCTATTTTTTTTTTGAAAAATCTTCAATATTAGAAACACATCTTTTATTTCTAAGTAGAGATTTAGGAGTCATTACAATTAAAGGCTTTCTAAAATCTCTATGCATTTGTCTTCTTAAAGCATGAAAGTAATTAGCAGGGGTAGTACAATTTATTACTTGTATATTTTCTCCAGCACACATCTGTAAAAATCTTTCCAATCTTGCTGATGAATGTTCTGGGCCCTGACCTTCGTATCCATGTGGCAACAGAAGAACTAAACCGCTAGCTCTTCCCCATTTTGACTCTCCTGAAGTTATAAATTGATCAATTATAATTTGAGCGCCATTCGCAAAATCGCCAAACTGCGCTTCCCATAAAACAAGAGTCTCGGGTTCAGAAAGAGAGTATCCAAATTCGAAACCTAAAACAGCTAACTCTGATAATAAACTATCAATGATCTCAAATTTTTTTTGATTTTTCTCTAGATTATTTAAAGGAATATATCTTTCATGATTTTCCTGGTTTCTTAAAACTGAATGTCTCTGACTAAATGTTCCTCTTCCAGAGTCTTGTCCGGACAACCTAACAGAAAAACCATCAGTTAATAAAGTTCCAAATGCTAATAATTCTGCTGTTGACCAATCTATAGGGGCATTTTCGGTAAACATTTTTCGCCTTTGGTCAAAAATTTTTTGTAGGGTTTTGTGAACAATAAAATTCCTTGGTATTTCTGCCATTTTTTTTCCAGTATCAACAATTTTCTTTTTATCAACGCCACTTACCCCTCTCCTGTCTTTTCCTAAGCCAGGTTTAAATCTTGACCAAACTCCATCAAACCATTTTAATTCTGACTTATAATTTTTTGAAGCATTATATTCTTGTTCTAAAAATTTTTTATATTCTAATTTTTTTTCATCAATTTGTTTTTCATCTAATAAATTATCGGACGATATTTTTTTACTATAAATAGATAAAGTTGTTGGATGAGATCTGATCTTTTTATACATAATTGGCTGAGTAAATGATGGTTCATCTCCTTCATTATGGCCAAATCTTCTGTAGCAAACCATATCAATTACAACATCTCTATTAAATTTTTGTCTGTACTCAGTTGCGATTTTAGCACAATGTACTACAG
>MDTB01161113.1_pt1 | contig 10020 bp, 11 predicted proteins | sample 811161 | NCBI WGS metagenome assembly MDTB01 (sample SAMN05326650, study PRJNA326480) | marine metagenome | isolation source: seawater | place: Mediterranean Sea | collected 2009
CCGCCGTTACAAATCTTGGTTCCAGAAACGGGTGACCGAATTGGTGGACCGAAAGTCACCTGGTTGGGACACTGCAGCGATAACCCCCGGAACAAAGTTTATGGCCGAGTTGGGCCACAGGGTCCGCAAGGAATTCGGTTCGGGAATGGCCATTGAGGTCATCGTGTCTCCGCCAGACGTACCGGGTGAGGGAGAGCACAAGATATACCAGTACATTCGAGAGCACCCGGAGGAGCACAAGGATACCTGCACCGTGATATATGGGCTCGACGCGGACTTAATAATGCTGACCCTGAACCACCTGTCGATCTGCCCAGACATGCATCTGTATCGCGAGGCTCCCGAGTTCGCACGGAGCCTTGACGCGTCTCTCGACCCCGACTCGGCGTACCTCCTCAACATTCCGGCGTTCGGTGAGGCTCTTTCGCTTGACCTTCGTCCTCAGAAAGTCGGGAAGGCGAAAGAGTCAGATGGTATGGCAGTTCCTGACTATATCTTCCTTTGCTTCCTTCTCGGGAATGACTTCCTGCCCCACTTCCCAGCTCTCAACATACGGACTCGAGGAATCGATCGGCTCATGGCGGCCTACACAGCCGTCGTCGCGCCTACGCGTCGCACATTGGTCGACGGGGATGTGGTAGTGTGGCCAGTTGTCAGAAAGCTCATTTCTAGCTTGGCCGAGCAAGAGACTGAGTTCATTCTGGAAGAATACAAGATCAGGGAGAAGCAGGCAAGACGGGCCAGGGGTCCACAGAGGACAGTCGACGATGAGCTGAACGCGATTCCGCTGCGCGACCGTGTTGTGGAGGCATACATCGCACCGCAAGACGACGGGTGGCAGCAGAGGTACTACCGTTCTCTGTTGGGGATGGAGCCGGACGAGCCTAGGATTCGTGAGGTTTGCCTAAACTACCTGCAGGGGCTAGAGTGGACCCTCCGGTACTACACGACTGGATGCCCTGACTGGCGCTGGGCTTACCGGTATGACTACCCCCCGCTACTCACCGACCTTGTCCGGTACATTCCCGGCTTGGGGACAAGGCTGCTGGAGTACAGGCCCCCGGCACCTGTGCATAACTTGGTCCAGCTAGCGTACGTGCTTCCAGCCCCTAGTCTAGGCCTGCTACCGCCGGCTCTTAAGCACTTGCTGATGCTTCGGCATCATCGCTGGTACGAGCCCGATTGCGAGATGCGGACAGCATTCTGCAAGTACCTATGGGAGGCGCATCCCCAGTTGGCGCCTATTGACCTTTCCACGTTAGAGAATCTCGTTGGGGAATGGACCCGCACTGGAGGACCGTCTCTCATACAAGCTTAAACGTTGCGCATCAGCGGTTCCCACAATGGAGTCCCAAATCCAAACCCAAGGCGCAGAGATCATCACGGAAATGACTGTTCAGGAGTTCAAGGACATTACGAATAATCTGGGAGACAACCGTCTGCTAGTGCGCTTTACGGCTCCTTGGTGCCGTCCGTGTAGGCGCATAGACCCTCTTTGCCATGAGCGCTACACGGGCCTTCCTTCAGAGTGCATTATAGCGGAACTCGACATTGAGGATACTCTCGATTTGTATTCGGCTTTCACGAGGCATAAGATGATCAAGGGAGTACCTGCCATATTGCTCTTTCGCGGGGACTCGGATCGGGACCGTTGGTTCATTCCGGATGACTCTATAAGCGGGGACGATGCCGGGGAAGTCAATGCGTTCTTCGATCGATGCATGACTTGATAGTATGAGAGTGTGGACAAGGCTCAAGATGAAAATCCTAGGCGGTAGTATGGAGGGAGTTGACTTGAATCTGGATAACTACAGCTTGGACGATCTGCTGTCGTTATTCTCTCTGCCTGTGCACTTCTCCGCCACTGACTTGCGGCAGGCCCGGCGAGTCGTGGCGAGCTCACACCCCGACCGGTCCCGTTTGCCTGGATCATACTTCGACTTTTTCAACAGGGCGTATGGGTTGCTTGAGCAGGTGTACCGAGCCCAGGCGTCTCGGGAGGATGCTGCGATCCGCGAGTCCCGAGGCCCCCGGCCCGAAGAATTGGAGTACGAGGCACAGCGCGACGAGGCGCTGGCATCCGCACTCGGACAGTATTCAGAGAAGCCGGGGTTCAACCGTGTGTTCAACGATCTGTTCGAGAAGCACGGAACGGTAACTCATAAGTCCGACGGGGGTCACGGCGGCTGGTTAATGGACGAGTCCGAACCGCCAGATCGCGCGGGAAGCCGCGAGGAGATCTTTTCAAAGTGCAAGTCGGACGCTAGGGCTCTGGTCCGGGTAGACAACATAGCGGCCGCGGGGTTCGGCGGGTCTTTGCATCCCTCGGATCTGGTAGCGGACGACGACGGGTCATTCGGCTCATCCACTTCGTCGACGCTACCGTACCAGGACCTGCGACAGGCCCACGAGATGTCAGTGATCCCGGTGACAGAAGAAGCGGATTTCGAGTCGCGCAAAAGGTATAGCAGCGTTGGACAGTTAAAAGCAGATCGCGAGAGCATGGACCGAGGAGTATCTATGCCATCGATTGCCCAGTCTCGGCGGCTTCTGGAAGAGAGGGAGGCGGGGGAGAGAGAGGCCGGAGCGCATAGAGCCTACGCGCTTGCGCAGCAGCACGACCGCGCAAGGGACGCGAACGCGCAAATGCTGGCGGGGCTGCTTCGCCTTACATGACCTGGGTACAGGCTGCCAGACAATTTTGTTCACCTGGAACATGGCGGAACATCGGTGCGTTGGAGTAGTAGGGTGCGGGTTTGTGGGAAAAGCAGCCTGCCTCCTAAGGAATCCGGGCGTGTGCGTGGTTGCCTACGATCTAAATCCCGATGCCCGGTCCCCCGCGTGGACCACGCTGCAAGACGCGGCCAACTGTGATGTGGTAATGGTCGCTGTACCGACTCCAATGGATCCGAGCACGGGGGCGGCGGACGTGTCCATCGTCGAGAAAGTTGTGAGCGACGTCCGCGACCTAAACGCCGACGCGCTTATCCTGGTACGCTCGACCGTTCCTCCGGGTACGTGCGAGCGCCTGGGGGTTTGCTTCATGCCGGAGTTCTTGACCGAAGCGACACCGGAGGCGGACTTCCGGGCGACTCCCAAATGGATAGTGGGTGTTCCGACCGGGCTCGATCGGGGGCCGGTAGAGGCCTCGCTGAGGCCCGTATTCAACCTAGCTCATCAGCATGGTTGCATAGAGTCGTGTCAGATGACCTGGATGGGCTCTACGGAGGCTGAGCTCGTGAAATACTTCAGGAACACGTTTCTCGCGATAAAGGTAGCTTTTTGCAACGAGCTCTCTTCGCTGTGCATGGCCCACGGCGTAGAGTACGAAACGGTACGCGGTGCCTCGGCTGAGGACAAGCGGATAGGACTGGCACACACATCTGTCCCAGGACCAGATGGCCGCCGTGGATACGGCGGGACCTGCTTTCCCAAAGACACTCATGGGCTGCGCGCGTCTTTTCGGGAGGCTGGTGTCCCCTGTCCTCTGCTAGACGCGTCCGCGCATAGGAACGAAGAGATCGACCGTCCTGAGCGGGACTGGCTGGAAGACGTGGGCAGGGCGGTCGCGGCAACCAAGGACTGATTGAGCGCTACCATAGGAACATGTGACTCAACAATTTAGGTGAGTACGTGCCGGGCCTTCCTTTGCGCCCGCGCTTCTTTTCTTTTTCTATGGCCTCGCCTTTGTTCTTGGTCCCGCTGTGCCTAAGGAAATATCTATCCCTACGTTTGATCTCTCCGTGGTCTTTACTACTGAACAGCTTGAGAGGCGTGCTGTCCTTGAACTGCTCGTAGCCCAATCCTCCGAAGTTTACCGTGAGGGTCCGCCCCGAGGCATTGTCTCTAACGACTGCCGCGTACTTCTTTCCCTTAGCATTGCTCCTGGCAATGCTAACGATACGTTCGACCATGCGCGTCATACTAATGCCACCTATGTTTTTTCCGCAAAGCGCGCCGGCTTAGTCGCCGGGCCTTACCTCCCGGTCTACACTCTCGCTTCAGTATGTGCATATCAGAGACAGCGGCGGGTCCTCCGGTGAGAGCACTATGTAGTCGCGCAATAGCCCATGACTCTGCCGACTGATTAGGTCTTGATCCCGATGAATAGAACGCCCCCCTTCCTTTCGACAGAATCTTCCGAAGCCCTCGCATTGAGCAGCCCGACTTGCGAGAAAGATGCTTTAGTGTTATGCCACCAGGCGGTATATCGTACAGCCGGATCAGCCGTCGAGTATGCTTTGATCTTCGAGTCTTGGCGCTCCGCAGATGAGGCCTTCCAATGAACTTACCCCGCTTGTAGGCAGCCCTCGATCTACGAATTGCCCGTATCTGCCGGCTCCGGTCCTTTCGAGTGAGTGTCCTGGGAGCGTACTTTCTAGGTACACGCACTCCCATTACAGTGCGGCGCGAAAATATGTCGGTCCTAAGTATACACATGAATGCAGGTCGCTACGTGATGACCGTTGCGCTCCTTCTCGCGGTGTCGGTACTCTACGAGAAGTACAAAGCGAGTGAGGCGCGTACGGACCCGGACTCCGACTACAACATAGTCCGCAAGTACCTGCTCGGAGGTCAAGGAGAGAGCAAGCCGGGTCTTCCCGTCATCTGGATACACGCCGGAGACAATATCAATCCTAGGTGGTGGCCCACCTTCGGGTCACGTAACACGCGCTGCTTGAACCAACCGTATGAGATGCTTACTGTTGCGTCTATCGTAAGGGAGTGTCGCAGAGACTTCTCTGTGTGCGTGATCCATGACAGAGATTTCAAGGAACTCGTGCCCGGGTGGACTGCGGACCTGGATCAGATAGCCGACCCATTGCGCACGAACATGCGTAAACTCGCTCTTGCCCGTCTTCTCCAGGCGTGGGGAGGCCTCCTCGTTCCTAGTACGTTCTTAGCGTTCCGCAGCCTCAAACCCGTGTACGATAGCGCATGCGCGGCGCCAGGTCAAATGGTGGCTTGTGAAATCCAAGAGGAAATGGGAAGAGGTCCTCCAGACGGGGGTCCAGGCCGACACACTCGGTACCCGCGGCCAAGATTCATGGGATGTGTTGCAGGAAGCAAGGCGATGGGCGAATATGCAGCCTTCTTGGAGCACATAAATACCACCGACCACACTGCGGAGAGCGCATTTCGCGGTGAGGAAGCTATGTGGTGCCTCCGCGCAGCCCAGAAGGGGATAATTGCCACAGTTCCTCCAGAGCTGCTGGGAGTAGAGGATGCTAAGGGCCAACCGATTGGTGTTGAGCGGCTGCTTGGTACCTCATACGTTCCTCTGTGCTCCGGGGCGTTTGGGCTATACGTTCCTGCCCAGGACTTACGGAGGCGCACAGCATACGGCTGGTTCTCAAGACAGTCAACACTCCAGGCTCTCGGAAGCGACACTGCTCTCGGTAAATACCTCCTGGTGGCCTCCGGGGCCCATTAACGTCGCGAGGTCCAGAGCGATCACCGCTAGAGTTATTTCATCCTCATTGCCTTGTTGGTAACGGGTAGCGCCTCTGGCGATTGCCTGGGTGACTCGCAGAGCCAGGTTCGGGGAGAGTGTCCGTTTAGCGTGCGAGAAGTAAGCGTCGAGAATGTCCATCACTGAAAACCCGTCGTCATACAGGTCATATAGTTCGCGGGCTAGAAGGCAGCCTCCATCTCGTGCTTTAGCGTGCTCAGTGATTGCGTCCATGCGAGTTGGATGAATGGCCGAGCAGCTTGTGCGCGCGACGTCAAGATCCACAGGGCCTGGGCACAGTCCAAGCTTTTCTACATGCTGCAGAAGAGAGCGTATAGACCCCGACGACGCGGACAGTACCCAGTCGCGAGCCTCTTCCGACATGTCTATGTTTTCAGCGGAGCATAGGCGCTGTAGCAGGCCGTGCTGGCATTGCGCAGTCGGCGCCGGGTGGCGGATGAGGATAAGACGCTCGCGCAGAGGTTGCGCAATTTTTTGGACGAGGGTGCACGCCATCAGGAAGTGTACGTTGTGGCCATGGGCGTCGATGCAGCAACGCAGAGTCTGCTGCATCGGTGGAGGCAGCAGCTCAACGTCGTCAGCGACGACAATATGACGCCGCTTTGCACGTTCTTTCGGCGAGATACGACAAAACGTGATTAGAGCAGACTTCTGCGCGGCGAGACTAGCGTTAGACTGGGTCTCCAAGCGGAGGACTGCGCCCGGAGGCGCGGGCCCACCATAGTAGTCTCTCTGGATAGCCCTGATCAATGCAGATTTACCGGTTCCACGATCGCCTGCAACGAGCAGACGGACGCAATCAGCTAAAACGAGCTCTTTCAATAGGAAGATAGTAGCTGGAGGGAGGAGGGTATCCTCGATGCTCTTAGGTGCGTACTTTACAGCGATCCGCTGATGGGGATCCATTCGCATATACGCCCGGGCGTCTCTTAGTCGCTTTCGCGCGCTCGTAAAGTAGTTAAATCGTCTCTGGTTGCTCATCGCATACATGGATCCAGCTGAGGACCTATATGGCATTCTAGGCGTTCACCCGGGGGCGGAGCCTGCCGCGATTAAGCAAGCATACCGGCGCCTCTCGATGGAGCACCACCCAGATAGGAAGCCTGGTGATGCGTCAGCAAGCGCTACCTTCGCGCGCCTGAGCCAGGCATACGAGGTACTTGGTGATCCAGCCATGCGCAGAAAGTACGACGAAGGACGCGTAGGGGCGGACGGGCGGCAGCAGCAAGCTTATCCTGGCATCCCCGAGGAGCTTTTTGCTGCGATGTTCGGGGGCGGGGTGCAAGCCGATCAGTTCGGAAACGACGTGCGTGTGTTCCATATGCCGGGTACCAATCAGGGCTCGTTTATGAGAGGCGGTCCGGGCGATCAGTTTCGTTCTGCACATGCCGACGTACCCGATCTCGAAGCAAGAGTACGGATATCTCTAGAAAAAGCGTATAGCGGGTGCACCGTTCCCCTGGCTGTGCGGCGCTTCATCATACAAGGGCAGAGCGAACGCGAGGAGAAGGAAACGCTTTACATGCCTGTTCCAAAGGGAGTCGACAATGACGAGATTATCCGCCTCGAGGGAAAGGGGAACATCCTAGACGGTCGCGCTGGCGCCGTCAAGGTCTTCGTAGACGTAGAGAACCGCACGGACCTCCGTCGTGATGGCCTCGATCTTATCTATACATGCTCGGTCGGTCTTAAAGAGGCTCTAATTGGTCCCTCATTCGAGATACGCCATCTTGACGGCCGAACGCTCCGAATGAAGGGGTCAGGCGGCGTGATCGGTCCTGGAAGCAAGAAAGTACTGAAAGGGCTGGGGATGATAAGGGATGGTGAGAAAGGGAATCTGGTCGTGGAGTACGATGTTACATTTCCTGCGCGCCTAACGAAAGAGCAGTTGAAGGCGCTCGATGAGATCCTGTGAGGCTAAAGTTGCATAAAGATGCGGAGACCACGTCGCCTAATGAGCGGCGGCATAATGCTTCGCCTGAAGAAGGAGCTCGAGGAGTTAAGCGCGTCTCCTCCGGCCAACTGCTCCGCTGGTCCCCGCGATGACGACATAATGCAGTGGCGCGCGACGATAATGGGACCCGATGGTGGTCCGTATGCCGGGGGTGTATTCTACCTCGACGTGAGTTTCCCAGGGGACTATCCATTCAGGCCTCCGCGAGTCAAGTTCGCTACTCGGATCTATCACTGCAACATAAATGCGGAGGGTGACATTTGTCTTGACATACTCAAGGACTGCTGGAGCCCGGCGCTCACGGTAAGCAAGGTGCTCTTGAGCATATGCTCGCTTATGGACGATCCGAATCCGGAGGATCCCCTGTCGATCGACGCGGCCGATCTGTTTCAGCAGAATAGAGCCGCATATGACGCTCGCGCGCGAGAGTGGACACTCCAGTACGCTACCGAGTACGCTGGAGAAAGTGCTCCTGCGTACGACTCCTCAAGCCATGACGACGAACCGCAATAATGTCGCCAGTGTACACATGTCTGAATCGTTAGAGACCCTCACCCGCGCTGAATTGCAAGCGCGCGCGAAGGCAGTTGGCGTCCCCGGTAATCTTAAGAGCTCGGTCATCATTGAAGAGCTCAGGAAGCCTACGCCCGAGAGACGCCAGACCCAAAGGATAGTGAGAACGGCGGCGAGGAAAACGCGGCGTGCGGCGCGGCGCGCCCGTCCACCGGCAACCCCAAAGCGCATGTCTGAAATTGTTTGCATTCAACGAGAGTCCGGAGCCAAGTACCAGGTTGGAACATCAGGGTTTATGGTCTCGAAAAAGCTATGGCTAAGCCTGCCTTGCTTGAACTGCATCGAGATCAACAGTACGTTCTATCATCTCCCGCAGGCATCCACAGTAGCGAGTTGGGCTGAGCTTCCAAAGCATGTCGGGGTCGTCATCAAGGCGTCCAAGTATATAACTCACCAGAAGCGCCTGAATGATGTGCGCGAGGCATGGGAGAAGCTGTGGGTGCTTATTTCTCCCTTGGGCGCGCGTTTGAGGTGTGTTCTATTCCAGCTTCCTCCCTCGTTCAAGTTCACTGACACGAATTTGGACCGTATTAGATCAATGAAAACGTATTTGCCACAAGGGCTCAAAGTAGCGTTCGAGTTCAGAGACGTATCCTGGTTCGTGGACGCGGTGTACGGTGCTATGCGCGATCTGGATCTATGCATGGTAGGTACTTTTATCAAGAAATCGGAGAGTGCCAAGTGGCTTGGGACAATGCCCAAGGGGTTATTGATGCCTCCCCGGACATCGTCCATCTCGTACATCCGGGTGCACGGAGGAAGAGGATACAGGGGGTCCCTCACGGCAAAACAACTGGAGGAGATACGTGAGGCGCTAGCCGACCAGCGCACACAAAACTCGTTCGTGATGTTTAATAACACGTTCTTCGACCGTCGTGGTCAGTACTGTGATGTGGCCGGACACGCGGTCAAATACGCAGCGGTTTGCAACGCCGCCCAGTTCACGAACATGCTGACTTCTCCGAACAAGTTGCGCGTTCAGACCGATTAGGCTCGCGAGTTATCTTCGATGGGCTAACTCGCCCGAGAGATTAAAACCTGCGCGTATAACACATGAGCAATACTCCTTGGGGTTGGAATGCAGGCAGCGGCTACGGTCAGGTCAAGTTCGTCCAGCATGTGGAAAGCGGTGCCGAGGCCCCGTCGATGCCCACAGAGGGGGTGACGATGGGGGTGTACGACTCTGCAAGCCAAAAGGTCACATGGTACAAAACATTCACGCGGCGCACGGGGCCGTCCACGAATTCATGCTACTTATATAATAAACCCCAACAGTGTCCGACGATAGGTAACACGGTGTGCCCTGCGAATGTGTCTGGGATGACATTCGCGAGCATCGCCTGGACAAGTAACCTTCCCTCTCTGTGCGGTAAAGATAAGAACGATCTGTCGCCGTGCGACGCTATACGGATTGGTCCGTCGGATATGGATAAATTAGCCAAGATGGCTGCTGGCGGCTCTGGATGTTCGGGCGCAACAGAATCTTCTCATCTCATTGGTCAGATTAATGACAGGTACATCGCTGGAGTACTTGTTACAGGCGACTCAGCAGGTAACCTATGTACCGCATACGATGGCCAAGCCCCTGGCCCTGGTGGACCGACGTGGATGACAATTAAGGATAAAGACGGCAATGACATTACGGGTCCTTTGGCCGTAGGTATGAAAAAAGCACAGATAAGGGACGGAACCGGATCGGGGACAAATGTATTCGAGCCTGTTACCTCAACATCAGGGTGCGGATGGTGGGGTCGCGGGGTAATACAGACGTCCGGTCCTTGTAATTTCGGGAAGCTGAATCACGCCCTGAAAAATGTTTCTCTCTATACTGATGCTAGTACCAATGCGCCTCTGTTTAGTCTTTGCCGGACGCCCGAAGTGCTTTGCAACACAGCAAAGTTCGGGGAACTCAAGTGGGTATCAGGAATGTTCTACTGGAGGCTGCCTTCTAGCCCGCGAACTATATGACCTGTATGACGACGGGTTTTCAGTGATGGACATTCTCGACGCTTACTTCTCG
>MDTB01206580.1_pt1 | contig 10020 bp, 9 predicted proteins | sample 811161 | NCBI WGS metagenome assembly MDTB01 (sample SAMN05326650, study PRJNA326480) | marine metagenome | isolation source: seawater | place: Mediterranean Sea | collected 2009
TCCATAAAAGATGAAACAAGATCAATGAGAACAAAAGAATTTGCTAATGATTATAGATATTTTCCATGCCCAGATTTAGTGCCAACCAATATATCAAAAGAATTTATTGAGAGTGTCAGAAAAGATATGGATGAATTACCTGAGGAAAAACAAGAAAGATTCATGAGTACTTATAATTTGAATGAATATGATGCTGGAGTTATTTGTGCTGATAAACAAATAGCAAACTTTTTTGAAGAAGTTGTCAAAGATGCAGATATTCAGCTTGCTGCAAAATGGATTATTGGTGATCTTAATGCATTATTAAATAAACATGATATTTGTCTTGATGAAAGTAAAATTGATGCAGCGAATTTTTCTGAACTTATTCAAAAGATCACCGACAACACTATATCAGGCAAAATAGCTAAAGAGGTTCTTGAAGAAATATGGATAACAGGAACTAAAGTGACTGAGGTGATAGACAGCAAAGGTATGCAGCAAATTTCAGATGAAGGGGAGTTAGAAAACATAATTGAAACTATTCTTAATGAAAATAATAACCAAGTAATTGCCTATAAATCTGGCAAAGATAAGTTATTTGGTTTTTTTGTTGGGCAAGTTATGAAAGCAACACAAGGGAAAGCTAATCCCGGCTTGGTTAATGAATTATTAAAGAAGAGGCTTTCTTAAGTTTAATCAAAGACCATTCCATCCTCTGCAATAATTACTGTACCAGAGTAAAAAGTTTTAACTTCATCTAGCATTTCTTGCTCTGAGCTCCCCCAAAATAAAATATGTGAGAGTATTAAATTTTTAGGTTTTAATGAATTTGCAATCTCGGCTACATCTTTAGGTCCAGTATGATGTGCTTTATGGTATTTCTGCCAGTCTGGGGTTTTATTATTGAAACCTTTTTGAGAATAAATCTCATGAATCAAATAATCCAAATCTTCTCCGTAGGAGATTAAATTTTTTGATTTGGCTGTATCACCAGAAATAAGAATCTTTTTGTCTGCCGTCTCAATTAAAAATCCATATGATTCTTGAAGATCTCCATGATCATTTAGGAATGCTGTAATTTTTATGTTTTTATCTTCAAATATAAATCTATCTATCAGTTCAGTAAAAATTACATTGTATCCTGTATTATTTTGCGGCTGTGTACCATTGATTCGATAATCAATATCTGGTTGGTATGCTTCAATTATATTGGTATGCATTTTTTTAGCACCTTTAGGACCATAAATTTTTAAAGGGTCTGATCTACCCATAATCCAAGGCGTAATTATTAAGTCTGCTAATCCAAGAGTGTGATCTGAATGGATATGAGTTAAAAAAGCGTGTTTAATATTTTCAACTTCCAATGCTTTGTAATCCCCTCCCCAACTTGGAGAAAATGCGGCTATTCTTCTTATTACTCCAGTTCCAAAATCGAAAAGATAAGGCTCATCATTTGCTAGAACCAAATAAGATGATCCCATTCTTTCAGGATTAGGATTAGGAGTTCCTGTTCCCAATACAAACAGTTTTGTTGAAGCTGTTGCTGCCGATACAATGAAAAACAATAAAATTATTCTTATATTCATCTTTTAAAAATTGCTATTCTGTCGGATTTATAGGCTCCTATGAAAATTTGATCTTCAAATGGATATGCAACTGATGCTCCTCCATATGCAACGTCTCTAAAATTGTATTCTTCTAAAATATTTAAGTCCCTATCAGCTCTTATGATAAAAAAAGGCATTGAGCATTGAATAACTTCTTCAGGAATGCAATTTAAGCCACCAAGGTCAGTATTTTGTCCGCCTATCCATAATTCATCACGAACAGCAATCACATTATCTGGACCACCATTAAGATATGTTCTGAGAATTAAATCTTTACTAGTATTTGAACTAAATTTTGTTATTTTTCCGTTCCCTCTATAGTTCACATATAAATCATCATCAATCATATCAATACCATTGGGCCAAGTTCCTTGGGAATTTGGAACAATAGAATAACCATCCTTTGAATTCCATTTATACACATGGCCAGTATTTAATTTAAAAATATTCAGAAAAAATAAACGATAAAAGCCTAAGTCCTTATCGTATTGATGAGTTGCGTAAAATGATCCATTTTTATCACTAATAACAACGTCATTAAAATAGGTAGTTACTTTTGGAGCTTCGGCACATCCTACCCAAAACAAAGTTGGTTCATCTTGATTTGAGAAATTTACAAAATCTGGAAAAATTAGAAAAAATTCAATACTGCTTCTTTTTTGATGATTAACTACAGCTAATAATGAAGCTTCCTCTAAAAAGGGGCTTAGATTATTTCCTTTTATCTTTAAATCTTTATAAATATCAATGCCATGCGGATAAAATTCTTTATATGGTTCGCACGTTTGATCACCTATACCGAGATCATTGTTGTTTAAGAATTCAATCTGATAATCTGTAATTTCTTGTGTTTCCAAATTTAGCTTTGAAAGCTTGCCTACAAGCACTCTTCCCTCATTTAACTCTGGTAAACCAGCAAATTGGGAAACAACAACTGAATTTGAATGAGGAACTTTGGCAAAATCTTCAGGATTTTGAAGACCACAGATTAATTCAAGGGTGCCTAAGCTTTTGCATTCGTTAATATTTTTATACTCACTAGAGCAGCTAGTGAATAATATTAATACTAAAATTAAATATGAAAATTTATTAAACAAAAATCATCGCTAAGTTTTCAGCAACAAAACCTGGTTTCTCTTGGCCTTCAATTTCCAGCTCAATGCCAAATTTTAATAGCCACCTGTTACCAGGCTTTTCAGTAACTTCTACCAAAGTACTGTTATAGCGACATTTTGAGTCTACAGGTACAGGGCTAATAAATCTGATCTTATCGTATCCATAGTTCATTGCCATCTTAGTTCCCTCTACAGGTATTGCTGTTTCATATCCTTTTCCAACAGACAGAGATAGCATTAAGGCTCCGTGCGCTATCGTGCTCCCAAAAATAGGCTTTGCTCGTTCTGGATCGACATGAATAAACTGCGGATCATCGGTCACATCAGCAAATGTGTTGATCATTTCCTGATTGACATCAAACCATGAAGTGCTTTGTGTCTTTCCAATTTCTTTATGTAAATCTTGTGGTTTAATAGCTTCCATTTTTCCTCCTTATTTCATTAAATGGTCTTTAAATTGTTCTCTCAACTTAATCTTAAGAACTTTACCGGTTGCTCCAATTGGCAACTCCTCTACAAAAAGGATATCATCCGGCTTCCACCATTTGGCAATTTTATCTTCCAGAAAAGCATAAATTGAATCTTTATCTTTCTTTTCATTAGCTGGCACTACCAATAATACTGGTCTCTCGTCCCACTTAGGATGAGCAACCCCTATTACGCATGCTTGCATTACATCAGGGTGACTTTGTGCAGCATTTTCTAGATCAACTGAGCTAATCCATTCACCTCCTGATTTAATGACATCCTTCGCTCTATCAACAATCGTCATATAACCATCTGGATCAATTGAAGAAATATCACCAGTATCGAACCAACCATCTTTATCAACTGCATCAGAATCATGTTTGTAGTATCTTTTATTAATCCATGGTCCTCTTATCATTAATTTGCCGTAAGCTTCACCGTCTTCAGGTAGTTTCTTACCATCATCATCGATTATCTTAAGCTCTACGCCAAAAACAGGTTTACCTTGTTTAGTTTGCAACTTGTAAAGTTCTTCTTTTGATAATGCTTCCATGTCTTTAGTTTTTATATTAGCTGTAGCTAATGGGCTTGTTTCTGTCATCCCCCAACCTTGGACAACATTCACTCCATGTTCTTCGTCGAATTGTTTTATCATCGCATATGGCACTGCTGAACCCCCAATTACAGTTTGTTTGACTGTATTTAAAGTAATAGCATTCTCTTTACAATAATTCAAAAGCCCCAGCCAAATCGTAGGCACGCCGAAAGCAAGAGTAACTTTTTCTTTTTCAATAAGCTCGACAAGAGCTGCGCCGTCCATGCCCATGCCAGGCAAGACTAACTTAATACCGTTCATAGCACCAATGTAAGGTAAGCCCCAACCCATTACGTGAAACATTGGCACGACCATAAGTATCGAATCATCTTTGTCTAATCCGAGCCCGTTAGCAGATGAACCTGCCCATGCATGCAGTAAAGTAGATTTATGAGAATATAAAACACCTTTTGGATTGCCTGTAGTTCCTGATGTATAACATAATCCACAAGGGGCATCTTCCTCAAGTTCTGGCCACTCATATGATTCGTCTCCATTTTCAATAAATTCTTCATACGAAATTGCATTTTTTAGCTTCGTCTCAGGCATCTCCTCTTTTGAACATAGCAGAACATATTTCTCTACAGTTGGGCAATTTTCTTGAATTGCTTCAAGCAATGGAGCAAAGACTGTTTCTAGAAAAATTATTCTGTTTTCCGCATGATTAATGATATAAACAACTTGCTCAGGGTGTAATCTAAAATTTATTGTATGCATAACAGCACCCATACCTGAGATACCATAATACATTTCCATATTTCTATATGTGTTTAAGGCAAGCGACCCAACATTTTGTCCATGTTTGATTCCGTATGCCTCAAGAGCTGATCCTAATTTTTTAGCTCTTTTGGCAACTTGCCCATAATTTGATTTGACTATTTCTCCAGATAAAGCTCTCGAGACGATCTCTACTTCTGGAAAAATTCTTTCTGCATAATTAATTATGCTTCCTACATTTTGTTTCCAAGATTGCATATTGCTCATTAATTTTCCCCTTTTTTTAAATTATGTAGATAAGGATACCATTCATTTTTGAGTGGGTGAAACCATGAAAACATAATTTCATGAATTTTATGTCTATCCTTTTCATTTATTTTTTTCTTGGAATTGGGATTAAGCAGATGTATTAAGTCTAAAAATCTTTCATCAACTCCATGCCTTAGAAGTATTGTATTGAAAGAATCTTTCTTTCCATCCTTAAAAGCACCAAATAATTCGACCAACAATTTATCTGTTCTCGGCATTCCAGTTAAATTTATTAAATAACAATTTTTTGAAGTAAAAAATTTATAGCTTAAATGATCACAAAAAGATAAGTTGATATTTTTTGGACATGAGTCAACTGTAAAGTAGTTATCCCATATATAAATATTTTTATTTTCGAAATCAGATAAAGAGGATTGACAGTTTTCGTTCATTTCCAAACTAATTACTTTGTCTCCTGTCCAAAAGAAATTATTCGATTTTGGGAAATACTTAATAAAGTCATTGAAATATTCATTATGCTTTTTATTTTTATCAATTAATTCAGTGGCATACACAGTAGGGCAAAAGTCAAAAGAAAGCTCAGAGAAACTAGTTGTGACATCATTAAACATCTGTAATTGTTTTTGAAGACAAAAGCCTTCTTCAATATCATCAAAAAGTATAGAAAAAGACTCGACTCCATGTTCTGAAAAAATTTTAATTTTTTCTTTTAGGTCAGTTAGGTGCCCTGTTTTTACGGGTGCAAGCCCAACACCAATATCTACTGAAAGATCATTTGAAAAATTAACAAAACTTTGAAAATCTGAAAGCCACTCCTTTGTATATTCTATATCTAGATGAGAGCGTAAAAACGGGTCTTCTTTTGGTGCATAAAGATAAAAATTAAAATTATTTTTATTTAAGCTTTCAATAATTTTTTTTCTGTCATCAAATTTTGATATTTCCCCATAGTAACCCTCAACAACACCAATTCTTTTCATATTTTATCTATGTCCAATAATGAATCTATTTATATCTTTTAAGTCTTTTATTAATTCTATCTTTTTAAAACCTTCTTTGATCATTTTTTCTTGTAAATAATTTTCTTGGCCAATTCCATGCTCCAGCATTAATACACCATTCATTTGCAAATAATTTATCGAATAAGTGATAATTTTTGATAAATCAGCTAAACCTTGATTTTCTGAATACAAAGCGATCAGTGGTTCAAAACTAACGCTTTCATCCAAGTTTAAACTTTTTGCTATGTAGGGAGGGTTTGAAACAATTAAATCATACTTCTGATTTACATTAGAGAACCAGTTTGAGGTGAAGAAATTAACATGATTTTCCGTCTGAGAATTATTCTTTTTGGCTAATTCTATAGCTTTTGCAGATATATCTACGCCAGTTATCTTAGCTGTTTGTAATTTTTTTGAAAGCTCAACTGCAATACAACCTGAACCCGTACCGAGATCTAGGATATTCTTTTTATCTTTAAATTTACTAGTTACGTAATCTACAAGTATTTCAGTTTCAGGCCTTGGAATTAAAACGTTTTCATTTATGAAATATTCACCTTCATAGAAAGACCACTTTTTGAGTATGTATTGGATTGGAATTTTTTTTTCTATCTTATCCAGTACATCACCAATATTATGTATAGGTAAATTAAGACCTTTTATTAAAAACTTGAGGCCCTCTGCATAAGAGTTTTGATAAACCGAGTGCCAGGTATTTTGAAGAAGTCTTATTTGTTCATTATCCGTCTTGAATTTCAAGTAGTTTCTCTGCATTGCTCTGTGCTTTTAACGAATCTAACATTTCATCAATATCACCATCAAGGAAATTTTCGATATTATGAATAGTTAACTTTAGTCTGTGATCAGTTACTCTTCCTTGAGGAAAATTATAAGTTCTTATTTTTTCACTTCTATCGCCAGTGCCTACTAAAGATTTTCTCTCAGTTGCCTCTTTCTGTTCAATTTTTTGTTTTTCTACGTCATAAATTTTTGCAGATAATAGTGCCATAGCTTTTGCTTTATTTTTATGTTGGCTTCTATCTTCTTGGCATTCGACAACTATTCCACTAGGTTCATGAGTTAATCGAACAGCTGAGTCTGTTTTATTAACATGTTGGCCACCAGCTCCTGAAGCTCTATAAGTGTCTACTCTTATCTCAGACATATCAAGATCTTTCTCTTCTATATCATCTAGTTCTGGCATAATTGCAACAGTTGCTGTTGATGTATGTATTCTGCCCTGAGATTCAGTTAATGGAACTCTTTGCACCCGATGAACGCCTGATTCAAATTTTAATTTTCCATATGAATCATTACCTATAATTTTCAATACAACTTCTTTGAAGCCTCCAGGCCCTGACATAACTTCTTTAATTTTTTCAGTTCTCCAATTATTTCTCTCAGCATATCTGCTAAACATTCGATATAAATCTCCAACAAATATAGCAGCTTCATCTCCTCCAGCTCCCGCTCTTAATTCAAGAAAAGAGTTTCTTGAATCGTCTTTATCCTTAGGTAATAACTGAACCATTATTTCGGATTCAAGCACATGAAGTTTTTTTTCACATTCTAATTTCTCTTCTTGAGCTATATCTTTCATTTCTTCATCTTTTAATAGATTTTCTAAATCTGAAATAGTTAACTCAATCTTTTGATAGTTAGTCCAGTTTTCAACTACATCTTTAATTTCTGAAAACTCTTTATTTAAAGTAGTTAATTTAGATATATCGGAAGTAATAGATGGATCAGATAATTTTTGGCTTAGCTCAAGAGCTTTTTTTTGCAAGCTTAATAATGATTTTCTAATGGTATCTTTCATAGATAATTAGCTTCCCCTCTTTTTGCCACCCAACGATTCATCCAGTATTTTTGAAACATGAAATGCATTTTTTGATGCTATCTCATTGGCTAGATCTTTTATTACCTTTTCTACATTGTTTCCTTCAGCCAGCATTTTGAGTGCATTATCTAGTGCTTTTTGTTGAATGATTGATTGTTCTTCATGAAATCTTTTTTGAACATTATTAATATTTTTTCTATTTCTTAGTTTTGCAAACTCTTGATCACAGTTAATAGAAATAAATTCTTCAGCTTCCTTAACTGCAATTTCTCTTCCTTTTAAATTTTCATTAACCATTCCACTAAGCTCATCTAACGTTAAAACATTTAAGTTTAGGGAATGTTTTAATTCTTGAGGTAGATTTCTTGGAATTGCGAGGTCAAAGATCAGTGAATCATTTTTTGATAAGTGATTTTCATTAAAAAAGGGGGTTTCTGAAGCTGCTGCTACAACTATTATTTCATATTTATTTATATCTTCCTTGACATGCTCTAATGATTTGGATTGTATACCCTCCAGTATGATATCTGATCTGTTGTAAAGGCTTATTTCATAACCTTTGTTTTTTAATCTTTTAATTAGAGCTTTTCCAACATCGCCAGCACCAATAACTAAAACTGGCTTCTTCTTGATTTCAAGTATTTTGTTTTCAACTAGCGAGGCTATTGAAAGTGGATTTCTTGATAACTGAGTTTCTGAGCGTATCTCCTTTGTTAAGTTTATTGCTCTTGAAAATATTACTTCTAATTCAGAATCAAGATAGTTGAATATTTTTGAATTTTTGAACGCTTTTTTTACTTGTCCAAAAATATCAGGCTCTCCCACTATCATTGAATCAATCCCCGTCATAACTCTCAGCAAATGTTTAAAGGCGTCATTATTTGAAAATAAATATTGATCATTTTTTCTTAGATTGATATCTCTACCCGTTAATCTTTCAAGAAATGTGTCAAAATTTTTGATCTCTGTTCTTTTGCAGAATGAATAAAATTCAGTTCTGTTGCATGTTGAAAGAAATACACCATTATCAAATGGTGTAATCAACATAAGATTCGCAATAATTTCATCAATCTTTTCTTTATTAAAAGCAAATTTTTCTCTAACCTCTAGAGAGGTAGATTTATGACTTATGCCCCAACAATGAAATTCCATAATTATTTTCCTAAAAATATTCTTTCTTCTATTTTTTTAATATACATTTTATCTAGCTGTGCAAGTTTAAATACATCTAATCAAACATACAATCTTGAGGGAAAGTTTTCGTATCTTTCAAAGGATTATTCAGCAATTTTCTTAGTAAAGATAAGCACCAATTTGAGAAAGATTAAAATCGACCTCTATGAGACTATAAATGGGACTTTAATCACTAGTTTAAAGAGTTCGAACAATAACTGGATAACGAATCAGAACTTAGAAAATATAGAATCAATATTCCCAGAGCCTAAAGAGCTAATATATTTAATTAATAATAAATGCCTCAAAAGTAAAAGCTGCAAGTTTGATCTTGCCAGCGACAATAATGTGAAAATTAAGGTGATACTGAAAAATGTTTAAGTATAAATCTTGTGCAAAATTGAACAGCTACTTAAATATCACAGCAAAATTAAAAAATGGCTATCATGAATTGAGTACACACTTTCAACTATTAGACCTCTTTGATGAGATTAAATTTACTGAAAACGAAACTTTTTCATTTGATTCAAATATTAAATTAAGCCATAAAAATAATTCCGTTTTGAATGCTATTAATTGGTTTAATACAAAATTTAACTATAACCAAAATTTTAGAGTTTCTCTAAAAAAAAATATACCAATTGGTGGCGGATTAGGGGGTGGAAGCTCGAATTGTGCAACAACACTTAAGTTTCTTTGTGATTACCATTCTATTGATCGAGGCTCGCTTGATTTTAACGAGATTTGCTTTGCTTTAGGAGCAGATGTCCCACTATTTTTATATGGTAAGAGCACTTTCGCAGAGGGCTGTGGACAAATATTTACTAAAGATTACTACTACAATTCAAAATATTTGCTCATTATGCCTAATATATCAATTGCAACTAAACAATTATTTGAATCAAGCCATCTTCAAATATCTACTAAGTTAGATAAATCTCAAAATACTTTTTTGAATGTCATTACTAAGGAAAGCAAAAAATTTAGTGATTTCATTAGCTTACTTTATTTAAACCTTCCGAAAAATACTCAAAATAAAATGAAATTGAGTGGGACAGGATCAACATTGTTCATCGAAAATCCAAATGATAACGAAATTCAATTAATTATGGGTAAAAATGAAAATAATTTTAGAGTTTTTCAAGTTAAAGGATTAGAATACTATCACTAGAACATTGGGGTGTCGCCAAGTGGTAAGGCAGAGGCTTTTGATGCCTCCATGCGTAGGTTCGAATCCTACCACCCCAGCCAA
>MDTB01226497.1_pt1 | contig 10020 bp, 12 predicted proteins | sample 811161 | NCBI WGS metagenome assembly MDTB01 (sample SAMN05326650, study PRJNA326480) | marine metagenome | isolation source: seawater | place: Mediterranean Sea | collected 2009
CTTCAATTATTATTATATCTGGTAAAATATAGGTGTTCAATAACTTACGTTTTTCTATTAAAATTTGTTTTTTTCAAGCCAAAGGTCCACATAAACCTCAATATCAACCACTGCTTTCCAACCAAATTTATCTTTCATCTCTTTAGAATCTGCTAAAGTAATCCAGGCTTCTCCAGGTCTTGGGTCTATGTACTCGATATTTCCACCAAACATTGAAGCTAGTTCGTTGATTGAATGGTTTTTTCCAGTACCCAGCTGGTATATTTCTGCGGTGTGCTGGCCGGTACCTAAAACTTCAAAACCCCTAACAATATCCGATATATGAGTAAAATCTCTTCGCTGTTCTCCATTTCCAGTAACTGTTAAAGACAAATTGTTTTTCTTTTGCCCTTCAAATACACCAACAACAGTAGCATATGCTCCAGAAGTTGGCTGGCGGTCTCCGTAAACATTGAAAAAACGAGCTGTTACTACGCTCATCCCATAGACCTTATTATACATTTCGCACACTTGCTCGCCAGTATATTTCGCGAATGCATACGGGTTTAACATTGGTCCTGCATAAGCGGAAGACGAACCGGCATAGACCACTCGAGAACCTCTTCTCCGGGCATAGTCAAGAACGTTTGATGTTCCCATAACATCTATAGAAAGGTACTTCAGAGGGTCTTTAAAAGATGGCTGTATTCTTGCTAAAGCCGCAAGATGATAAACTATTTCGAATTCTTCATTTTCATATTTATATGAATTCAAATTTCTGACATCGTCGATCCAATACCTGACATCCTCTCTCATATAATTTCTACTGCTAGACTCTGAGCAGAGATTGTCTATTACTGTTACCGAGTGGCCAGAGTTAGCGAGTGAATCCACTAAGTGAGAACCAACGAAACCCAATCCACCAGTTACTAATATGTTAGACATAACTTATTCCTTTTCTAGTTATAGCTTCTATTACAAACAGCTTCATAAACTCTTTTAATAGTATTTTGCAAGCCATGGCTTTGTTTAATTATTGAAGAATACTCTAGAATTCTATCTTTTAAAGCATGCTCGTTTGAAAATAATTCTTTTATTTTAGCATGCATTTCTTCGTCAGATTCATTTATTCCTGCTTGTAAGACTAGTTTTTTAGCTCTATCATCCATATAAGATGGAACATTACCAATTGGAAGAGTATAAGCTTTTGCAAACTCTAAAAATTTCATATGAAAACCATCAGCGTGACCAGTTCCAACAGGCCCAGTCCAAGAAGTAGACATTAAGTCTACATAGTTTTCTCCCACAAATTTATGCCTTAAAGATGATAGCTCATAGCCAGGGTGAGGAAGAAAAACGCTTTTATATAAATCTTTATTGTTTAAAAAATAGTTAGCTAACCGCCATCGCACAGGATAAAACTTTTCGTGCATTTGACCGCTTATTATTGTATGCAGTTCTTTTTTAGAGAAAATTTGTTCTGGATCTTTTTGTCCAGAAAAATCTAGAGCGTGAGGAAAAGAAATTGTGTTAACGCCCTTAGATTTTAAGTGTAGTAAATTTGGTGCAGAATGAATGCACACTAGAAAAGCATTAAAATTTATTCTTTCATTGAGTTCCAAATCTTTTCGAAATAAAATTTGATCGCTCTTCATGGGATCTACATTTCTTAAAAATTTATGGCAATTTAAATTACTGAAAACCTTAATTTGGCTTTCTTCTTTTATGTTTATATAGACAATGACATTGTCTTCTGGAGAAATAGAACTTAAAACACTGTTATTATTAAAGAACTCTTTTGCCGTAAACACAAAGCAGCCCAGCTTCATAAACTCTTCTGCCGGTTTTAGCATGTCGTTTACTGGCATAAAGTCGCTTGTGTTGTCAGGAAAAACTACAAAAGTTTTCATTGCGTTTTTTCTCTTATCGATTTTGCTACAGACTCAGCTATGGGGCAATTGCCAGTAATTCCCCTTCTTTTATATGCTGGTTGGTCGTATACGACATTTGGATAATGGCCTTGAGATGGCCCTCTTAATCCGAGCTCTGCTTTGATTCCGGTCATGTGAATTTTCATTTGCTCTAAAGCCATAAGGCATAGAGGCTCTGCTAATCTAAAATTAAAACCTATGTGTTCATGGTTATATTTCCCTACTTGCCCCTGGTCGCAAATAGACCTTATTTTTTTTGCGTCTAACCTAGAATTCTTTGGTATACAAATCATCCCACCTTCAAAAGTTGAAATGTTTTTTGTTTTATAAAAAGAAAAAGTTCCAGCATCAGATACCATGCCTGCGTATTTTCCGCAATGACACTCAGCTCCAAAAGCCTGAGCAGTATCTTCTATCACAGAAATATTATACTTGTCAGCCACTTCATTAATTTTGTCCATATCACAAACGCGCCCATAAAGATGAACTGGTATAATTGCTTTTGTTTTTTCTGTTACAGCGTCTTCTATTTTTAAAGGATCTATTAGATAAGTTTCAGGATCAATGTCTACAAAAACAGGGGTTCCTCCAGCAATTACTATTGCGTTTGTTGTTGCTATAAACGTAAAAGGAGTTGTTATAACTTCGTCTCCTGGCTTTAAATCTAGGGACCAAAGAGGCGCAATTAAGGCGGAGGTTCCATTATTTACTGCAATACAATCTTCCAGATCGAATCTCTCTTTTACATAATCTTCAAATATTTTTCTAACTACCGCTGGCATTGGACATTTTCTCCTTATATTCTGTGAAAGAATCCATCAAAGAAGATTCTACTTCTGGAGGCACGCTCCTGTAATATCTTCCTCTTGGTAAAGATTCTAAACTATCGATTGGTTTGTTTTCTAAAAGCTTTAAAGACTCTATCATGAGCTTTTGTTCTAAATTTTGTAATCTAATGTGTAAGTCTACTAAAGTGTCGTCTTCATATATTTTAATTTTTTCTTGAAGTACTTTAAAGCCCATGTCAATTTTGCTGTCAACTATGTGAGAGGTTACACCTTGTGGATGATTCTCTAAAATTCCCCACTTGAGATTATCCAAGCCTCTATTCTGTGGCAAGATCCCTGGGTGCATATTGATTACTCCTATATTAAAGCCATCAAAAGCTATAGGTTTTAATATTCTGGCCCCTAAAATAACTCCTACATCCAAATTTTTTGACTTGACTATTTGAGACGTTTCTTCTGAGTTATGCACAGTCACTCTATAGTCTATGTCGTGGAAATCAGCTAACTCTTTTGGGTGCCACAAGAAAAGATCTTTTGGCCCAACCCTGATTTTAGATTTATAAAACTTTAATTCAACAGGATCTGCTGCGAGTATTACTTCAGGCTTATATCCAGCCATACAAAGATTTTGGATTCCTACTTGAGTTTTCCAGTGCTTAAAATTATAAGCGAATACTCCTACTCTCAGTTTACCCATATAAAACTCCGGTTCTTACATCCATAACTTTTAAACCAGCAGATATTGCTGCTGAAATTCCTGGATCGCTATCTTCAAAAACCAAAATCTTTTCTGTACGAGCTCCGAGGTTTTCTATTGCAAAGTTATACATGTCAGGAAATGGCTTGATTTTGTCGAAATCTTCTCCAGAAACTACAAAGTCAGGACGTTTATTAAAAGATAATAGTATTGTATCAATGTTTTGATGAAGTGTATTACTTACAATGGCCACTTTTTTATTTTTATCGAAAGCTTGCAAGTAAATTTCATAAATTGGTCGATTAATTTCGATAGGCCCTTGCTTCAGTAAATCTAAATAGATATTTTTCTTTAAAAGGTAGAGGCTTTTATCTACTGGAAAAGTTAAAGACTCGTAAGAAATACCTTTTTGATTGCATGCTTTTTTGTAAGCTTTTTCATGAAGGTGTTCTGTAAAAACAAGAGTGCCGTCTAAATCAAAAAAAATAACTTCAAAATCTTCAATAATTTTCGGTAGGATCTTCATTATACCACCAAATTGGATGGGTCAAGACTAATATTTTTTGCCACTTACCAATATGCTCTGAAAAACATCCTTCTCTCCAGTTACAGCTGCTGTCTGAAAGATATTTAAAGTCTTTAAAGAAACTAGAGTTGTAGCATCTATTTTTGCTTGGAATCAAGTTTTTTAGATCAAAGCCGGTACGAAAAGGTTCGTGAATATTGAATTTGGTGACTTCTTTTTTCAAAGCATTCGATAGAATTTCTAAATTTCTTTCTATAGATTTTTCTATATCATCATTTCTGTAGAAAGAAGGCTCAAAGTGTAGTCCTACGTCATGATTTCTATCCAGTATTTCTCTTTTTACAGTATCTATAGATTTTTTTGAAAGCATATTGTAGTTAACTGCATGGAGTCTTAAGAAATAGGTTGACATCACACCAACAGACTCTTCTGTTGCAGAAAAATTTCTAACTAAATCTAGATTGTGGTCTACATCATGTACCATCGCAACTTGCTTTAATTTGGCGCTGTGGTCATCAATCGATACAAAACTATATCCAGCTTGTTTATAAGACTCTAGAGTTTTTCTATAATGGCTTATCTTAAAACTGCTCATAGATTAATACTTCTTTCTTCATTGGCAGATTTTAGAACTAAATCAACTATTTTTAAAGCCTCAAATCCTTGCTCTAAAGATACTTTTGGGTGAGTGTTATTTTCTATAGAATCTAAAAAATCAAGCGCTTGTCTCATAAGAGGCTCTTCTTTTTTTAACTCCACCCTTTCTATTTGGTGATAAGTTTGAGGTTGAAAGTGATTGTTTCCTAGAGAGAGGTTAATTTTCTTAGTTTCAAAAGTTTGCTTTAAGTAATCCATCTCTGCATCTTCTAAGTCTGTAGAAACTCTAATTTTCCTTATTTTAGAAGAAGAAAGCCAGCTAGTTGTTATAAACGCGCATGTCCCATTTTCAAACTTAATGCTTGCTTTTGTGTACAGGTCTTGAGAGTCTTTAATAGAAGAAAGAGCATAAACACTTTTAACCGGTGAGTTAACTAAACTTAAAACAACATCTATGTCGTGGATTCCAAGATCTTGAAACACTCCGATATCTTTTATTCTTTTCGGCAAAGAAGAAAGCCTTTGGGTTTCTATGGTTTTTAAATCTCTTTTTTCTAACCATTCTCTAAGATAGTCTACTACCGGATTAAATCTTTCAACATGCCCTACCGCTACAATGCAGTTTGGCTGGCTATTAGCTAATTTTAATAGTTCACTAGCCTGCTTCACTGTTTTACAAACAGGCTTCTCAATCAAAACATGCTTTTCTAAAGAAATCAATTTTTTTGCAAGATCATAGTGCTGCGTTGTAGGCGTAGCAATTACATAAGCATCAGCGTCTGCTAAGTCTATAGAGTCAACAATATCGACATTCGGGTATAAATTTTTTAAGCTTTTTCTTTTGTCAAAATTTGGTTCTACCACCGCTTTTAAACAACCAATGTCATTGAACACTCTTGCGTGGTTCTTGCCCATGTTTCCGCAGCCCACAACTGCAACCGAGGTATTATATTGTTTCATTTTTTACTCTCCAGCGTGCTTTTAACACTTTCCATTGTATAAGTTTTAGGGCCATCAAAAAATACTTCTTCCCAAACTCTTTGCATTTTAACTCCCCACTTAATTTTATAATCTAAATCTAGATCAGGCTGCAGAATATTTTTTAAACCGATATCTACGAAATTTATTCCTGCTCCTCTGCAAAGCTCTAGGGTTCCAGAAAGTCTAGGGTTAATTTCTAAAATCTTTGGTTCATTATTAGCATTATATCTGAATTGAATGTTTGTATTGTGCTTTAAGCCTAATTTATCATAAATTTGTCTAGATAAAGAAATAAGCTCTGGAACTTCTATAGTTTCACCGGAAGAGCATATTCCATCTTTTATAGCATCTCGCCTTCTTGTTACACAGAAAAAACTGCTATTGTCTCTAATACAGTCAACGCTAAATTCATCTCCAGGAAGATATTCCATTACCATTAGCTCAGGAAATTTACCTTCACCTTGAGCTAGTATGTTATGAAGAGTCGAGTATGTTATTTCTTTGCCGGAAGATTTCTTGTTGAAGAAATCTTCTTTAGAAAATCTGTCTGTTATTACTCTAAACCCGCGACTTCCGTGGGTAGAGGATGGTTTTACGCATACATTACCAGCCTTGTTTTTAATTTCAGCATACTGGTTTTCAAAATCCCAAATATTTGAGCAAGCTCCATAAACAGGAACAACGTTAGCAAATCCATTGTTAGACAAAAAATTAAATAGCGAGCACTTGTCAAGAGCTATTTTTAAAACTTCTTCTGGAGAAACTAAAATTTCGCAACCAATTTCACGAAACTTTTCTATATTTCTGCTTAGAGGAAGAAGCTCAGGATCAGAGCAAGGTATAAGAGCCCGTATATTGTTTTCTGTGCAATACTTTATCAACGTTGGTATGTAATCAATATCATCTCCTCTAGGGACAACGAAACTCTTATCAGCAAATTTTAGTCCAATAGAATTAGAACTAATATCACATCCGTGAATCGTTGCACGTAAAAAAAGCGAAGATCGAATTGCTTTGCATACTGTTATAAAGCCGGGACAACCAGCAGCTGTTACTAGTATATTAACTGTCATTAATCTGAAACTGCTCTTCCTTTCATGTTTTCCCAATCTCTTTCTGATTGAGGCCTTACTTCAGCGTTCTTTTCCCAAGCTGATCGTAAAACTTTTGGATCAATCCCTAAAGAGTCTGCTATAAACATCACAGCATTCAAATCCTTAGGAAAGCAATGACCACCAAAGCCCAGGCTTCCGTCAGGACCAGGTACTGATAAATGGGATTGGCCGATACGTTGATCATATAGTGCATATTCTACCACCTTACTAAAGTCTAAGTCTGCAGATTCGCATATTTGGTACATCTCGTTTGCAAAAGAAACTTTTGTAGCAAGAAAGCAATTAATAAAATATTTGACCATTTCTGCAGTTTCTGTCTTGGTAACTACAATTGGAATGCTTGGAAATGGTTTTCTAAACATCGTTTTAATTTTTTTAGCGTCTCTACATTTAATATCTGGGTTTCCACCCAAAATAATTCTTGTTTGATTTTTAAAATCGTCAAATGAATTTGCTTCAGTTAAAAATTCTGGGCTGAAGCAAACATCTAAACTGCAGCCGCTATTAATTCTTTTAGTAGTTCCCGGCGGAATAGTAGACTTAAGAACAAGCGTCGGCCCGGACTTTTGGGAGCTATGTTCAGACCAAGTTTTTTCTATGCCGCTGACTACTTCTTCCAATAGTCTAGTATCGCACTCTCCAGACCTTCTCATAGGAGTTGGTATACACACAAAAATAATGTCCGCTTGAGTACAGACATTATAATGCGTAGAGTTGCACTTAGAGGAATCAATATCATAAGTTAACACCTCATAATAATCTTTAAGGCCTTCGCGGATCGCAGATCCAACGAACCCTTGTCCCACTATTCCAATAACCGTATTTTTCTTTGCCATTTAATCTCCCGTTAATTTCTTTTATAGTCATCTTCTAGTCTGACTACATCGTCTAAGTGAGGGGTGGAAACCTCTATTATTTCTACATCAGATTCTCCAGCCCCAAATCTATGAATTTGACCAACGCTTACGTGAAATGGTTCGCCTGGAGAAACTTTCGTTATAGTTCCATCGTCTTCATAATTGTATAAAACGCCTTTTGTAACATAAACTGTTTCTTCTTTAGTTACATGATACTGCTTTGAAAGACGATGTCCGGCATTAATGTATAAAAGTTTTCCAACATAGTTTTCAGTATGAGCCCAAATAATTTCATAGCCCCACGGCTTATCAATTTTTAACATGCTAAAACCTCTTCAAAAAGTTTTTCAAAACTTGCAAGACCTTGAGGCATCAAAAATGGAAAAACATTCTTATAGGCTTTTTCAGGATTTGCAACAGCCTGAAGTTCTTGACCCGCAATAAAAATCGATTCATCAGGCAAAATTTCAGGAGAAAGACCAACGTCGGTAGATATTATAGGAGTAAAATTGCTAGCGCACTCCACTATAGCTTGAGGGCCTCCTTCATATCTAGCTGATACCAGGTATAAATCCAAACAGTTATAAAGATCATTTACTGTTTCTATTGGCGGTAACTTAAAATATTTGTAGGGTATATTGGCTGATTCTAGACGTGAAATAACATATTGTCGGCGCCATCCACCTAACACTACTACAACGTTACCCTTTTCTTTTTGGAATTTTTCTACTGCGTCACAAAAAAGATCTGGTCCTTTTTCTAATTTGGGTGACATTAAATCGTGACCCTCAGTATCTCTTTGAAAGCTGCCAATTAAAAAAGAGTTTTCAGGTAATCCATATTTTTTTCTTAAAGCAGTTTTTTGATCTCTTTTATTAGTCCATATTTTCTGGTTGACCCAAAACGGAAACGTATAAATTTTTTTGTTAGTAAATGGCCGTATTTGATCATGAGTTTTCTTACAAGGAACATGGTAAGCATTGACGAATTGGTCTCTTATTCTAAAATTTTCTTTTTCTTTCTCATCAAATTTATCTGGAGTAATGTGGTGTACTGAAGCTACCACTTTTTTACTAGATAAAAGTCTGGGATCAACTTGGTTCCAACACCAGTCTGCTAAAAGCCAAATAACGTTAGCTTCATACGGATTAGAAACGTCATATTTCGAATATTCAGATTTCCATTCTTCAGCAAACCTATCGCAAATCCAATTTTCAGAAGGAGCTAGAGTGAATATTTTCATAGTGACTCCGAAAAAAATGAGCCAAACTCTTGTTCCATAATTTCTTTTTGCGAGTACTTCTTTTGATCGCCTTTCTCATCTTTAGCATAATCCCAGTCTATTGGATTTGCAACATCGACAAAAGAGAGAGGAAATTCTAACTCTTGAAATTTTTTATATTCGCTCTCTTCAATGTGGCGATAGTATAATCCTGATTTATGAGGAGGATCAGTATATTGTCCGTATCTTTTGTTTCCTCTTATAAAAGCATAACCCCCTCTAATATCATTCCAAACAGGAACAAATATAGGGGCATGAGCCACAATATTAAGTTGGTAATTAGGAAATCTTTGTTTTATCAAATTATCGTAATAATCTTCAGATCTTCCCCAGTACTCTTGAGTTTGAGGCCATTCAACTGGATAGTCTCCAAAAATTTTAAATACCTGCTTTTTAAACAGTCCCATAGTCTGGAAGTGGTTATCGTCTGGAGCCCAATATCTGTAATTTGTGTCCTTGGTTACTTCTCTTTTTGATAGAAACTTATTTTGTAGTGTTATCTTTCTAACTCCGTTTAACTCCATACAAAGCCCCGGTAGTTTTTCAAAATCTTCTACTATATTAATGAGAGTTTGTTCGCTTCCAATAAACTGTAAATCATCTTGTAAAAACAAAATAGACTCAGTTGGAGAGTTTTCTATAACTAAGTTTTTAGCTATATACTCATCATTAGTCCAGTTTCTTTCTTCTGGATCTCTTAAAAAAGAGAGATGAATTTGCCCAGACTCTTGTTGGCTTTTAATAAAATCTTGAAGACCTGTTTCTTGAGAACAGTTATCTACAACAATGAAATAAAATTTATCTCTAGAAAGATGAGACAGGCTATTCATTAGAGCCTTGAAGTATTTAAACCTGTTAAAAGAAGTTATTGCAATTGTAGTTATGTATTGTGACATTACCGCCTCTTATTTAAGATCTTAAAAAGATCAGTATATTTTTTTGACGCCTTTTTAATCTGCAGGTAAGAATTATAAACTTCAATTTTTTCTAATAAAACACCGCTTAAGTCGATGGGTGGAGGGTCGTCATAGTTAGTTAATTCATACTCGTATTTTATTTTTTCAGGAATTACAAAACCATTTCTTCTTACTATTTCTTTTGTTCCACCTGAATCAGTACATATGACTGGGCAATTTTGAGACAGAGCTTCGACCACGACGTTGGGGCAATGATCTAGCCAGGCCAAGTGAAGCATCCAATCTGCTTGAGAGTATATTTGTAAGCATTCGCTATGACTTTTATTTCCAAGATAGAATATATTTGAATC
>MDTB01101078.1_pt1 | contig 10019 bp, 12 predicted proteins | sample 811161 | NCBI WGS metagenome assembly MDTB01 (sample SAMN05326650, study PRJNA326480) | marine metagenome | isolation source: seawater | place: Mediterranean Sea | collected 2009
ATATTTGATTCTGAAATAATTAAAAGTTCTTTAAAATATTTAAGGATAACTTGATCTCTATCCATAACTTTTATTGAATATAATTTATTTTTTAAATATTAAAATAATCATTTTTTATTTTATATTATTATTTATTTAACATATAAAACTAATATTATAAATAATATATAAGATAAATAATTTTTATAAAGAATCTAAAATTATGTATAAAAAAGAAAATAAAATAAATCTTTATAATTTTGAAAAAAAAGTATATTCTCAAAATGGAGAAGATGGAATTATAGAGAAAATATTTCAAACAATTGGAGTAAAAAATCAATATTACGTTGAATTTAATGTAGGAGATGGAATAAAAAGAAATACAAGATATTTAACAGAAGAATACAAATGGAATGGTCTTTTAATGGATAGAGAATTTTATAATTCAAAAATAAATTTAATGAAAGAATTTATTACAAAAGAAAATATAAACAAATTGTTTAAACAATATAATGTCCCCAAAAAATTTGATTTACTTAGTATAAATATAGGATACAACGATTGGTATATATTAAGAGAAATACTATCACAAGGATACTCTCCAAGAGTGATTATTCAGAAATATAATTCTGATTTATTACTAGACGATAAAGTTGTAATATATGATTCAAAATATATATCAGACAATACACAATATTTTGGAGCATCTTTTACTGCCTTTAGTACTTTATTAAATAAATTTGGATATAATGTTATCTATTGTGATAAAAATGGAGTAAATATGTTTGCTATTCGTAGGGATATTGATTCTTCTATGTTTTTTAGTGAAAGACAAATATTTGTTAAAAATACAAATACTGTTATAGATTATTTAAAAAGAGATTATATAAATAGTAATAATATTTATATAAATATTGAAGAAAACTTAAACAATATATCTTCATTGATTGAAAAAAAAATTAAATCAAATCAAATAATATTATCTGATTTATATTCTATTAAAAATTTACGTGATTATTCTATTATTAATTCAATTAAGAAAGATATATACAAATATATTGGAGTTAAAGATGTTACAGAAAAAAAGATAAGAGATATTATATATGATACACTTGTAAAAAATACAGTACAAAGATTCATACCAGATAAAAAAATAAAAAATATTTTTAATAAAATAAATAAATATAATGTGGGAGATGAATATACAAAATATCCTTATTCTGATAAATATACATTTTATATACCAAAAAATAATAAAGTAGTTAAAGAAAAATTATACAAAGGGTATTTATCTGATAAAATATACAATACTATGATTTTAAATTCTTTTCTTAAAAAACAGATGTCGTATTAGATATTGGGGCTAATATAGGAACTATAGCTGTCCCATTGTCCAAAATTGTATCTAACGGAAAAGTTCATTCATTTGAACCTTTTAATGAAACATTTGCTATTTTAAAATTAAATGTTCAAGAGAATAAATGTAAAAATATAAAACTATATAATAATAATGTAGGAAGTAAAAATAATATTATAACATTTCTGTCAGATATAAAAAATGTTCAAATGACAAAAATGATAACAATTGATTCGTTACGATTAAAAAAAGTTAATTGTATAAAAGTAGATGTTGAAAGAGCAGAAAACTTAGTATTTTATGGAGCAAAAGAAACAATAAAAACTTACCTTCCAATAATTGTGTTTAAGAATAATTTTGAGGTAATTACAAGAGATATGAAATCATCATTGAATTTAACAGAACAAGAAATTAATTTTAATATATTAGATTATTGTTTTGCATTAGGTTATAATACAATAATTGAAACAGAATCAGATAATTATATACTTATTCCTCCAAACAGAAATAGAATATTATTAGATAATTTTGTTAGATTTAAAAGAGTTGCAACATTTAATTTTACAGAAGAATATAAAAACAAATACAAGTTTATAAAACCTAGACGATGATAATATTTCTTTGTATTGTAAAACTATATTAATATAATTATCTTTTTTTTAAATGATTACTTGATGATTTTTGTCTTCATATACCATAATTAAATAATAGTATGTATTATTTACTTTTTGCATTTTAAATACTCTTGTTATAAATTTTAAGTAATGCAATGCATTCATGTAAAAATCTTTCTCTTCTTCTGTATCACATATTAATTCACTTACAAAGTTATCATTTTTATTTATTTTATTCATTTTATATGTAATAATTATATTCGTAAGAATATTTACTTGTTTTGATGACATTTTATTACATTACATTACATTAATTTTATTTATTTATTTTTGTCAATTTTTTAGTAATACAATAATAATATATTTATCAAGAGAATATACGTGTATATTTTTAGTAAATTTGTTGTATTTAAAAAAGAGATGAAAAATCATAATTAAAAGGAACTTTACAAACAATCATTTTACATTTATCAATTAATTCATTTATTGCGTTTAATAATGACTTTCCTCCTAAAAATAGTTTTAAATTTTTTTTGGATTTATATTTTTTTCCACCCCAGGGTGGATCAAGAAAAATAACATCTTGTTTCAAAGTGTTTATTTTAACTACAAAATCATCATTATACGTTACAATATTTTCTAGTTTATATTCTTTAATGTTATTTTGTAGTATTTTATATTCTTTTTCATCAATTTCTATAGAATTTACTTTGTTAAACATTTGAGCAAATGCTATTGTATTTCCTCCGTTATTTGCTGTTCCGTCAGTAATCGTTATGTTTTTTCCAAGATATGATTTAATTATTTCTGCAGTTTTTACTGCCTCTTTTGGAAAACTAACGCTAAAACGTCCAACATTACTAATAAGAAGTTTTTTTTTATCTACTCCTTTTTTATCAGGAAAATATTTGTTTATATTACTCATTTTTTTATTTACTATTATAAAATTATGTTTTTTTAAATCACTTTTTTAATATTTTTACAAATTTTACACTGGATTATATTTTCTAATTGCATCAATGATAGTTTCTGCAATTGTCTTTACATCAAGAAAAGTTTTGTATGTACGACCATCTATGAATGTGTTCTTCTCATTTCTTAAATAAGCAATATTTCCAGAATATACACTCTCTCTTATTTTGTGAATCGCGAGAGTTGATAATGTATAATCTTGAGTATGATTAAAACATAAATCCACATTTTTCGTATCATAGTGATTATTCAAATAAATATTATGATATGAAAGTTCGTCTTCTATTCTACCATTTAAATCTTCCCAAGCAATTAAAGGAAAATCCAAATACCATGCAAGTGTATTTGAACTATACTTATCTTTTTCTCTTGTCAACACAAATTCAATGCCTTTGTGATTGAATGTCAACTTGCAATCATGTGAATACATGAATGACTCTTTAATCATACGCTTTAATTGTGGATTTACAAACAATTCTTTATGATCAGTAATACATGGAAATACCGCGTTTAGTATATCAGAAATTATCATAGAAGCTAACTTCTTGAAGATAGCATTATATGCACGTAGTTGACTCTTCTGTTTCTTTAGATCACGTTTCTGTTCTAATATGATACCTTGAAGTTGTTTACAATTCATGGTTATTATTATATTACTATTACTATTACATTTGATGATATAATAATCATTTTTTTTTTAATAGTTACAAAAACTAACTACAATTAAATCACGTTGACCTGTACCATACGGATCTTGTGGTTTATGTTGAACTCGCCCATCCATAATAATAGTTAATCCGCTATAGATGTTAAGAAGTTGTTTTTTATTGTATTTATCTTTGTATTGTAAATCACCATTTATTATACCTTTATCCTTTTTTAGATAAAATAATACTGAAATTAGATTATTTTGATTATCATTTTCACAATGCCACGCTAATGTACTATCTACTCCTTTTTTTTCATTCTTTAAATTATATCGTACACAATCCATATACCATATTTTATTATTATGTTCAAAATGATACAATTTTAAAAAATTAGATGCTATATCTACTACAAATTGTGTATATTCTGATATATTCAAATTATTATGATGATAATATTTTCTTTCGTGTTTTTTGGTAGATATACCGTTTATTTTTGTAATTAAAGATGGTTCAAACAATGCAGGAAGATTTCTAAAAACAAGTGTAAGATAAGATGTATTTAATTTCTCCATTTTTATATTTACTATTTGTAATTTTTAATAAAAAATATCATTTTTTTATATAAATTATTTATCATTATATTTATTAAAAAAACATGAAAATATAGGAATATAATTATCATATTCTTCTTCGTTATATTCTTCTTCATCATATTCTTCTTCATCATATTCTTCTTCGTCATATTCTTCTTCATCATATTCTTCTTCATCATATTCTTCTTCATCATATTCTTCTTCATCATATTCTTCTTCATCATAAATAATATTATATATTCTATCTAGCAAACCTGTAGATTCATACATTTCTTTTTTATTTGATTCCATATTTTTTTTTTAATTTATACTATTATTTTATAATTAACTTTATATATTAATCATTTTTTTTGAATATCGAGTAAGTTACTTTGGTATTATAAATACAATTTTCCGAAGAACAAGACGTGTTTTAAATATGTTGTATGTTCCATAATTCACTTTGATTGAATTATCATTGTCAACAAATAATGTTAAATCATTTATATCAAAAATAGGAGCGTCATATCCATACGTACGAAGATCAGATGCAAGAGAAACATATATATTAACACGATATTGTAAGTTGTTAAATATTTTTTTGTTTAATGCAAATATATTTATTAACTGTTCTACTCCAGGTTTTAACATAGAGATGTAATCTACAAGATTATTCCATGTGCGTTCAAACCAAAAATTAGGACGTCGTCTATGAAAACATCTTATTTTATCGGTAAGAAAATTGTTCTTTTTACATTCTATATTTAAAATATCATTCAAAAACATTTCTAATATTTCATTGATTACATAATTTCTTTCTTCTCCAATGTTTAAAAAAGAAATAATTATATCAATAAGATTTTTAGGCATATTTACAATATTCATCGTATCACGAAAGATATCCTCTAATTCATAAATATTATTACACTTTGAACTAATTTGTATATTACTCAGTAAACAAAACTTGTTCATTTTATGATCTATGATTTATTATTATTATTTAGAATTGATTATTAAAATAATCATTTTTTTAAGTTATATATATATAATGGCAAAAAAAGGTAACTCTAACAAAAGTAAATATAAGAAACCTACTAATAATGAAAAAAAAATATTAAAAGAAATAATGTCAGATGTTATAAATTTAAGATATAGTGAAGAAGAAGAAGTTGTTTATGCATTACAAAAATTAAAGAATGCAAAAAATAAATTAAGGAATACTGTAAGTGAAGAAAAACTAAGTCATTGGGCATTTTATCACGTTAGACAAATAAAAGATAAAAATTCAATAAAGAAATACTATCTTTTTACTAAACTTATAGAAACATTTGGAACTGAAGAATTTGAAAATGATATATCTGATTTACGTAACATAAAATTTAAAATAAAAAATATGAATAAATTATATAAATCTATCTATAATAATAAGTCTTTTAGGAATGAAGATGAAAGTCCGACGAAAAAACAGAGAATAAAATTACAATATAATAAGGATAATTTTAATAATCGTAACTCGTATCTTTTGAGAAGAAATAAAAATAGAAAATCAAGTTTTTATAATTTATTAGATTATTTATATCAAGGTTATATAAGATATCTCTCTCTTGAAAAAGAAAACGTAATAACAAGAAAAAATGAATATAATAATATAAAAAATAATGTGAATCAAAAATTAGAAAAAGCAAACAGAGAATCGAAAGAAAAAGCAGCAACTAAAATACAAAGTATTTATAGGCGTAAAAAAAATAGAAAATTAGCGAAAGAAAAAAAAGAAGCGAAAGAGAAAGAAGAGAGAGAAGCGAGAGAAAAAGCAGAACAAGAATCGAAAGAAAAAGCAGAACAAGAAGCGAAAGAAAAAGAAAACAGAGAAGCGAAAGAAAAAGCAAACAGAGAAGTGAGAGAAAAAATATTAAATATTATAAAACAAAGTATAAATTTTGGTTTTAATAGTAATAATAATAATAATATTAATAATATATCTTCAAAAAAATTAGATAAAAAAGTCAATGATATGTTACGTAAATATTTCTCAATATTAGAGAATGTACAAAAAAATAATCAACAAGACATTATAAATAACCCAAATAAAAAAATAATTCATGACCAATTTTCTATTATTAACGGTGTATATGAAGATTTAAGTAAAAGATTTGACGATGTCACTAAAACGCTTACGAAAAAAACAACAGAAAAAAAGGAAAAAAAAAACGAATTAAAAGAAATAGCAAAACAATTAAAAAATGAAAAAACAAAACAAAATAAATTACAAAATAAATTAAAAGAAGTTGAAAAAGAATATCAACAAAAAAAAAGAGAAGAACAAAACTTAGAATCTAAACAAAAAGAATTAAATAATAAAAAAAAAACATTTGAAACAATTAAATCTAAATTTATTACTATTTTTTATAAAGAAAATAATATATCTTCATTAAGTAAGATAAAAGATATAAATAATATAATAAATTCATATAATGAATATAAAGAAATTACATTAGAAAAAACAACTACACCAGAACAAATTAAACAAGGAGAACAGAAAAAAAAAGAAAAAAATAATGTTATATTTAAAAAGAGTGTTGAAAAAAGATTAAAAGAAAATAATATAACTGTTTCAGGTTATAATAATAAAAAAATAAATTTATTAGATTATTATTTAAATTATTTAAATAAGAAAATAAACTTATCAGATATAGTTGATCCTTGGGAAAAAATATCTTTTGTTAATAACTATGTCTTAACATTTTTGTCACTCAAAGAAGAAGTTAAAAATAAAGAATATGAAGAATTTATAGATACTGAAATAGAAAATATATTATATTATTTTGGACTTATTTGGGATGACTATTTAAAAGAGGATATAATAAATGAATATAAATCAGAAGTCCCAACATATAAAAAGATAGGAAGTAGTTTTTATAAACGAAACAGTGCAGTATATAGTTTTGATAATGATAATTATAAAAAATTTAAAAAGACTACCCAATTTGATAAACAATTAAGGTATGAAAATAATAGTAAAACACGGCATAAAATATAAAAAATGATTTATTTAAAAAAAATAGTAATAAATAAAAACAATAAAATATGAATTCTGATACGAAAGAATTAATTACTGTAGGAACTCAATTTTTAGATTATGCGTTACAAAATAAACAATATGATGGTCTTGATAAAATAGGACAAAAATGTTACGTTCAATGTGGTATATGTCAGAAAACATCAAATAGAGCACACCCATTATGTTTCCAGCATTATTTAAAAAATAATAATGGTACTATACGTTTAATGTGGAGAAGTAAATATCCTGTGGGATGTTCTCATGAAAATTATGACGGAGAACCTTGGTGTAATGGATGTTGGACAATTGTTGATAATAAACCAGCTTGTTTTGACTGTGTTAAATGTTATTGGGGAACGTTAAAAATGACTAAAAAAAATAAAACATATAAGTTTATGTGGATAGATAAAACTGAATCTTGTATGAATGAACTGATACAATTAAGTGAATTAATGCAAAAATATAAAATAGAATAAAAAATTGATTATTAATAGTTTAACTTACATAGGTTATTTTTAAAAATGAACGAATATATAGAAGAAGAAATTATTAATTATATAGAAGAAGAAATTATTAATTCTACTTCGATAATTCCTAATTGTGCTAAACTTATTGCATCTTATATTGAGTGCAAAGAAAATCAATGTAACAAATGTGCATTAATTCTACTAGAATTATATGATGAAGATCCATCAGTATTATATTGTTCTTGTAATAAAAAAAAGTGGTGCGATATATGTGAAATGCGTGTAGATATAAATAAAATATATCTCCACGAAGAACAAGAGCATTGTGTAAATTGTTCTCAAGAAAAAATATCAACAGATAATTATGAACGACCAGATAATAATGTTTTATGTGATACTTGTATCAATGATGCAGTTTCTAACTATCAACATTGACTCGAACATTTTTCTAACCCAGAATGGGTTAATGAGTATGGTGAATATTTTCTTAGATGTCCAGAATGTTAAAATAAAAAATGATGTTTAAATTACATAATAAAATTAAATAGTACAATAATATAAAAATGTCTAACGTTCTTTCAAAAGAAAAATATTTTATGTATTCTTGTAAAGATGTAAAAATAATGAACTATAATTTAAAATACAAAAATGTATTATATGAAATACAAAAACAGAGAAGAGACAAGTTTTTAGAATCTAAATTACAAATGATGGTTATTAATAAATCACTTGAAATGAAAGATAGAAAAATCAAAAGAAACGAAAATAAAATGAAATATGTTAAAAGAAAATTAAATGCACAATTTCTTATAAATCCATATAAAAAGAAGAGAAAATTTTATTAAAAAAAAAATGATTATTAATTAATTAAAATTATATAGTAGTTAACTAGAAATCAAAAGACAATGACTACTAAAACAACAGTTGTATTTAAAAATTTTAAAACTATAAAATATAATATTTTATGGAAAAATTTAAAACCTAGGATTGATATAACATATGTTATTATTGTTATTTCAACTATTGGAGAGGTAATTGATTATCAAGGTGCTTTTAAAGATATGATAAATTTAGAAAACATATATAATTTTTCTGTTAAAGGTAATATTTCTAAAATGTTTTTTAATTGTAAGAAATTTAATCAAAATATATCAGATTTAGACGTATCTCTTGTTATAAATATGAGTTATATGTTTGCTAAAGCAAAATCTTTTAATCGAACATTAAATGAATGGGGAGAGAAAGTTTCTCTTGTTACAAATATGAGTTATATGTTTGCTAAAGCAACATCTTTTAATCAACCATTAAATGATTGGAATGTAGTAAATGTTATAACTATGGACTTTATGTTTCATTTTGCAGAATCTTTTAACCAACCATTAAATTGTTGGAGTTGTTTATATTCTGTTACATCTATGGAATCAATGTTTTGTTATGCAACATCTTTTAATCAACCTTTAAATGAATGGGTTGTTTCTAACGTTACAAATATGAACTTTATGTTTAGTCATGCATCATCTTTCAACGGCGCCATCGGCGCTTGGGATGTTTCTAATGTTACACGTATGAGTAGTATGTTTGATTATGCAACATCTTTTAATCAACCTTTAAATGGTTGGGATGTTTCTAATGTTACAGATATGAGTAGTATGTTTGAAGGAGCACAATATTTTAATAATCCATTGAATGATTGGAAAGACAAGGTTTCATCTGTTACATTTATGAATTCAATGTTTAGTTATTCAACATATTTTAATCAAAATATATCAAATTGGAATGTTTCTAATGTTACAGATATGAGTTATATGTTTAAAGGAGCACAATTTTTTAATCAACCATTAAATGGTTGGAATGTTTCATCTGTTATAGATATGAATTCTATGTTTCAAGAAGCAGAATTTTTTAATCAACCTTTACATGAATGGAAGGTTTTATCTGTTAAAAATATGAATTCAATGTTTGATTGTTCAATGACTTTTAATCAACCATTAAATCTTTGGGATGTTTCCTCCGTTACAGATATGGGTGAAATGTTTAAATATGCACAATCTTTTAATCAACCTTTAGGTGAATGGAAGGTGTCCTCTGTTACAAATATGAATTCTATGTTTGAAAAAGCAATATCTTTTAATCAACCTTTAGATGAATGGAAGGTGTTACCTGTTACAGATATGAGTAATATGTTTAATTCTGCAACATCTTTTAATCAACCAATTCAAAATTGGGATACAAATAATGTTGTATTTGTAAAAACTTATTTTAACAAAAAACGCCGATTAAATTAAAGTAAAAAATGATTATTATATTTTCTATCAAAAATAGTACTTATTATAAAATGTCTTCAACAGAA
>MDTB01125481.1_pt1 | contig 10019 bp, 5 predicted proteins | sample 811161 | NCBI WGS metagenome assembly MDTB01 (sample SAMN05326650, study PRJNA326480) | marine metagenome | isolation source: seawater | place: Mediterranean Sea | collected 2009
AGATTAAAACAAGCCATAATGAAAGTCCGAGATGCAGAATTGGACAAAATATTAAATGGTAGAAATCAGGCTGTTGTAGATTTAGTAAAAGCATTTAAGAAAAATCCAGAAGCTTTTGCTAGTAACTATCGTAAATCAGTAGGTCGTTAATAATGCCTGATCCATCAGTAAACGACTTCCTTTCCGAAGAAAGAGCCAGCCAAGAAGCTAGAACTACAGAGTTGATGCTTGAACAACAAGCAGTTCAAGAAAAAATAAACGCACTCAAAAAAGAATATAAGACGGCCTCTAAAGACGCCCAAGAAGGTATACGCAAACAAATAGAAGAACAGGCCAAATTAAATCGAGCACTAAAAGATGAAATGAAAATATTAGGTTTAATTGGTAATCAATTAGATGATAATATTGGTGTAATGGATAGGGAGTCATTATTGGCATTTGATATAGTTGGTGCTAAAAAGAAACAAGCTGCGATTGATAAACAGATAGCTCTTTTACATCAAAAGAAAGGTGATTTGACTGGAAAAGACTTAGATAAAGTAAATGAGATGATTAAAAAGTTGGAAGAGCAGGCTGGGTTGGGAAAGAGAATTAATGAAGAAACAATGCAAGCAGCTTCTGAAGCACAGACTTTAAATAAATCTTTTGATATGTTGTTGGGTAATTTTGGTTTATCGGTAGATAAATTAGAGAAAATGAAAGACTCTACAGGAATATTAGGTCAAGGAATGATGAGTATTAAAACTGCTGTTGTTGCTGGATTAGTGGTTGGTTTGGGATTAGCTGTCAAGTATATGATAGAGTTAGTAAAAGGTTCGATAGCATTACAAAAAGAATTAGGTGTTGGTTATGATACTGCTAAAGGTTTTAAAAAGGCGTTTGATGATGCTCAATTTAGTGTGGGATTTTTTGGCCAAAGAGTTAAAGACTTATTTACTTTGGATATGGATGAATTTACTGGTGGATTTAGAAAGGCCGCTGAAAATTATTTTTTAGATATAGATTTAAAAGATGCAGTCAATCAACTCAAGACACAATTTAAAGGTATTCAAGATGGAGCGGGTGGTTTATTGAATGAAAAGCAATTTACCGAAAAAGCAAACATGATGGCAAAAGCAGCACAAATGTTAGGTACAGATGTTGCAACTATGGCTAAGGCGTCAAAAAATCTTATGAATTTAACTGGAATGTCTTTTGAAGGTGCACAAGTTCAATTATTAGATATGGCAAAAGAATTGAAAAAGAGTGGTATAGCTGAAGGTGATTTCATGGCAGATATGGCTAATAATGCTGAAGATGTTGCAAGATATATGAAAGAAAGTGGAACTAATATATTTAAGGCAGCCGCAGCCGCTAGAAAAATGGGAGTTGAATTAGGAACTTTGACTAAAATATCTAGTAGTTTATTAGATTTTGAAAGTAGTATAGAGGCCGAAATGCAAGCCTCTTTAATGGTAGGAAAACAATTAAATTATGATAAGGCTAGACAACTTGCATTAGAGGGTGATATAGCTGGTGCCGCAAGAAATGTTGTTGACCAAATAGGTGGTGCCGCAGAATTTGCAAAAATGAATGTTTTACAAAGAGATGCTTTGGCAGCTTCCATTGGAGTTGATGTAAACGAACTATCAGCAATGATTACTGGAAGGAAAAAACAAAGTCCAGAACAAAAAGAGGCACAGGAAACCAGAGAAGCTCAGATACAGGCAATGAAAGCTTCAGAGGCAAACACAAATGCTATAGACAGATTAACTGAAACTATTAATAGTAGTACATTGATGAAGGATGTAGATAAAGCAGTAGATGCATCTGCAGGTATATCTAAAGGTGTGTTGATGGGATTACCTGCTGCTCTACCTGGTGGAACTGCCGCAATGAGTGCACTGACGAACAAAATTCTTCCAGATAAATTAGATAAAGTGACTCAACCAGAAATTAAAACAACAAAATCTGGAAGATTTAAAGTAGATAATACAAAAGGTCCTGGTTTTTTAAAAGAAGAGGATGCAGTTAAAAAGGCACAATCTATTGCACAAGAAACCGCAGAAGAATTAGCAAAACAATCAGACGAGACAGCGGGATTTTTCTCAAAACTTTTTGGTAAAGTTACAAAATCAAAAACTTTGAAAGTAGCAGGTAAAGGCACCGCGGCCTTGGGAGTTGCAATGGATGTTTATAATGTAGCTGAATCCGCGATGGATGAAACACAAACTAAACAAGATACTGCTAAAGTGGCAACTGAAGCAGTAACTGGTGGTCTTGCTGCGGCCGCTGCGGCAGCTGCTACTGCGGCATTAGCGACATCTTGGTCAGGACCAGGAGCATTAGTTGCAGGTCTTGTGGCAGGTGGTGTGGCATATTTAGGTGGAAGTAAATTGGGTGGTATGGCTGCTGATGAACTTGATATAGGTGGAACTTCTGAATTGACGGCATCAAATGCACAGGCTCAAATAGCACAAGAATTTAGGGATTTAAGTGGTAAACAACAAGCTGATTTGAAAAAGGCGGTAGAAGATGGTGCCACCTCTACTAAAGAATTATTAACTGTATTAAGAGAAAGAGAAGATAAGAATGACTCTGATATGGCAGAATTAATAACAATTATGCAAGCGGTTGTTGATGCACAATTGGGAACAAATACATCTGTAAAAGGATTAGTAAATAACTAAGGAATTATAATGGCACTCATAGATATGTTAACCGATATAAAAAGTTTTAACTACAAAAAAGTAGGTCAAAAACATGATGAGTATTTCGGAGAGGATGCTGCTACAGGATTTACACCTAATCGTGAAACAGGTGATAAGACTGAATTCATAAATAAAGATTCTGTATTTGGTCCTGGTGGTAATGTTAATTTCTTCAAAGATAAAAATGCTACAGGATTTACTGAAAATAGAAATACTAAAAATCCAAGTGAATATATAGAGGGTAGTGGGAATGATTTTAATTTTAAAAATAAAACCAATACTGTAGATTACTTTTTAAATAAAAATCAAACAGGATTTACACACGATAGATTTAATGTAGGTGGTGATGATATTGGAAATACTGAATTCATTATAGGTAGTGGTAATGGATTTAATTTTAGTGAAAAGACAGGATTTCAAACATTTGGAGATAGGCCATTCTCAATAGATAGAAATCCAGGTAATAGGTTCGCGGAAGGTGCGGTAATACCAGATACAGAATTACCTGATGGTGGTGGTAGCCTTTATAGTAAAGCACCAAAGTTATTTCATCTTGCTGGAAGTGGTACAGATTTTTTTACTAATAAAATGGTAGGTGATGGATTTGTAGTTAGAAAGGATGAACAATTAGGACAATCAGATTTTTACGGTGCTAATACACCTGGTTATATAAATTTTAATAATCCATCCATGACGTTACCAAAAATTCATATTGGTAAAAGTTTTATCCCAAATGTTAATGCTACAGGATTTACTACAAAAAGAACTGAAAAAGATTTAGGACCAGTCGGTGGTGGTTTTGTAGAAGTTGAACCTGGTGGTACAGCGGGTGAATATATAATAGGTTCTGGTTTATTAGATTTAGATGGTTCACCTATTACAGGTCCTACTAATTACTTTCCTAATAGTTTTGGAGTTGGTTTCATACCAAATGCACAAGAGTTGTATAATGCTAACGAAATAAATCCTGCTGGTGGTGCTGGTAGAAGTATGTTTAATTTAGAAACTGTGGTTGAAAATCCTGGTGCCGCGGATGGAGCCCAAGTAAAATTTCAATTAGCTATTGGTAATGTAAGAACTGCAAGAACAAATGTTGAATTACAAGCACAAGGTAGTAGGGAAGTTCCATTAAGTAGTATACCTAATATACCATTTTCATATCAATTTTCAGACATTCATCCATACGGTGAAGCATCAAATAGATTAGCCTTAACCGATAGATTAGGCGAAGTTGATGACGAATATAAAAAGTTTGGTGGTAATGCGGGTTTAAGAGCCTCTACACCAGGCAACTCTGGTAATGCTAACGAAGGAATTCTTGGATTTGATGAACCATTTATTACAAAAGAAATTGGAGAAAATGGGTATAGTGAACTTTCTAAATTTGACGCTGGAATTTTTAGAGGTGGAATACCATTAAATGCTTTAAGGCTTGTGGATGATGCTTTGAGGTTAGGTAGTTGGACATTGACTGCCAAAGGTATTATTTGGAACGCAAAACAATTTATCTTACAGGCAATGAATGCTCGTGGTGAAAATAGAATATTTAATCCAGCTGGTGTATTGGGTTCAATCGCACCAATGGTTCATTTACCAAGACATACAGATGGTTCATTTACAGATTTTAGAGAACCACCTACATATCCAAATAATGATATTTCAGATGATATAACTACTATTAAGGATGATGATGGATTTCTAAAAAAACCTTTAAGAAGATTAGGAAAGGCTATAGGTATTGTACCACCAGGTTCTGGACAAGTAGAACAATATAAAAGAAGAATTGTTTTAAATGAACCAGACAAAGGAGATCCAGATCCTTTCTTGGGTGCACTTGGATTAAGTTCAACTGCGTTCTCAGATCCAAAATGGCATACTAGAAGTGGATATGGACCACAGAAAAAGGCGGATGGTTCTCAAGGATTAATAAAGGATAAAACAGAGGGATTTGTTAATGTTATGGATGGGAGTGATACTGGTGACCTCACTACAGTAGAACAAAGAAGTCCCTATCTTATCACAGCTTATAATAGTTTAAAAGATTTCAATAGAAGTCCACAGAGAGGTGGTCAAAGTTTTGTAAAGGATAGTGATACACCAATACCTGTGGGTATGACCGTATCAATTGAAGATGACCACCAGTATGAAACTGTTGCTAATACAGAGATAACTAATTTTAAATCTGTAAAAATAACAAAGGATGCTAAAGATTTTAATTTAGGTAAAGGTCTAATTCGTTCAGGTCCTGATGGAAAGGATTTATATAATGTCGGTGTTTCAAATAAATTGCAAGTACCTTATCATGGTGAATTTAATAATTTAAATGGCAGTTTAGCTGATAAAACTAAAATACCAGATGACTTTATAAAATTTAGAATAAGAGAGGCCGTAAATGGTAAGTGGTTAATATTCCCAGCACATTTAGGAACAATAACTGATACTGTTACTCCAGAGTGGTCAAAGGAAAGGTATATAGGTAGACCAGACCAAACACATATTTATACTGGAGCTAGTCGTAATGTTTCATTTGATTTTAAGGTGGCAGCATTTACTAAACAAGAAATACCAATCATACAAGAGAAAATGAATTATTTAGTAGGTTTGGCATGGCCAACATATAAATCAGATGATACACCAACATCACCTTATGTTTACTTAACTATTGGTGATATGTTTAATAATACACCAGGATACTTTGAAAGCATCACTTTAACAGTTGAAGAAAATGCTGTATGGGAAATAGACGATGGCCATCAAATACCACAATTTTTTAATGTATCATTGACATTTGTTCATGTTGGCAAATACTTACCAACAACTATTGGTAAACATTACGAAGTGCCTTGGTTAAAAGACCACGGTGCTGGAGCTTCATCACACGGAACATTTGATAAAGATCCAAGAGATGGTTCAACAAGTAGACCAGCTATACAGGGTACACAAGAATGGACAAAAACACTACCAATTTAGGTTGAATTATGAGATATAAATATACAAAACAAACGATAGATAAGTTTACTGAAAACAGAGCTTTAGTAACTACACAATATCCTGAAATAATCAGACAAGATAGTGACATATTATATACTACAAGATTTGATGATACTTTATATACATTATCATATAGATTTTATGGTACGATTGAAAATTGGTGGATTATTGCTAGAGCTAATGCTCCATTTAAGGCAAAAACTAAATTTGATGCTGGGACTAAATTAATTATACCAATAGAAATTGAAGATTTTCTTAGTGAATTCGCTATGTTAAATATTCAAGAAGATATTTCAGACGAGTCATATTAATGTTTGATAAGGCAATAAACGGTAGTATAGTTAACACTCTAATTAACAGAGAAAATGCTATAAACAGAGAGGGTAATTATAAACCATTAGAACCACAAAATGTCTCTGTTAGAGATGCTTCTATGACAGATATATTAACAAGGTCAGTATGGGCTAGATGTACTGCTTCTGTTAAGGATAAAGATACTTCTAAATTGGTTAGAATTTCAAGTGCATTTAAAGATGGTAAACCAATTAATAAACCATTAGCCTCAAAGGTTTCACTATTTACATCAGATCCTAATACGAGATTCAGACCACATAGTGGTATTACATCAATCAATACTAATTTTAAAAATTCATACATGCAATATATTACTGTAAATTTTACACTTTGGGATCCTGCAGATTTTAATAAATATGAATCCGCATTTTTAAAACATGGAAATACCGTAATGGTAGAATGGGGGTGGTCTAATTGCGTTGCTGGTGGAATAAAACCCAATTCAGGAAATGACTTTACCGCAATACTAAAACAACAAAATGCTGAAATAAATTCTGTTGGTGGAGAGAAGTGTATAGCTAGTGGATTAGTTAAAAGTTTTAGTTGGAACATAGGACCAAATGGTGAATATAAATGTACTACTGATTTAATTTCTATGGCAAATAATGTATTTGGTGCTCAAGTTGGTAAAGATGATACAAATATAGATACGAAAAAGAAAGCTCAGGCAGAGGCTGATGCAATTAAAAAGGCAAATTTAAGATTTAAGATATTTATGGATAAATTACCAGCATTGATACAGCAATCACAAGGTGGTGGATTTACATACTATAATGAGTCAAAAAGAATGGGATGGTGTAGTTATGAATGGTTTGAAAATAGATTAAATACTTTTTTCTCACAGGAAAGTGGTAAAAGTGGGTTAGTATTATCAAAGATAAATACTGGTAGCCAAACTTGTTATAATCACGCTAACTTATGTGCAACTAGTTGGCATTGTATGACAGGTAAAGTAGAACGAGTGAGTGAAATTGAAGCCGTAATGAATGCAGATAATAAAGGTGAACCAGATGATTATAAGGGATATGACCAAGCAACAAAAGATGAATATAAAATTATTCAAGAAATTTTAGGTGCATTATCTGGTGGAGTACAACCTGGTTTTTATAAAGGTTTTGTTTTTAGTGCTGAATTTTTACAAGAAAACTTTGGTAATGAAATTGATTCGTTACAAAATGCTTTACAAAGTTTTTGGAATACTGTTAGTGCAGAGTATGGTGGTTATTTTTCAACAGAAGTCGTGGCTCACGATACAGAACCTACTATCGCTGTAAAGGCGAGAACCACTACACCTGTTCCTGTTGCATCATCTGGTTATACTTTTAAAGTATATAATAAAAAATCACTAATGAAAGATTTTAATGTTAATGTAAAGATGGATAGTAAATTAGTCACACAGGCAATGTACCATAGTAATAAAGGTAGTTCTACACTTGGTGACCAATCTACAAATAATCCTGAAGAGATTGAAGCAGTTGCAACTGGATTGGTTATGGCAAATGAAAACAATCCTGGAGATAGTGGAGTACTTCAAGACGAAGTTTATGATGATATTATTTCACCTATGATGAGAGACACCTGGGTTACTGGTGGTGGGGGTAGTTCAAATAGTGGTTATTCGGTTACTAAAGATGAGTGGGCTGCTTTAAGTCCAACTGGTGCTGGTGGTGAGGTTGATGCAAAACAAAGTGTAAAAGACTTAGAAAATCTAGCAACAAATGAAGCATTAATAGCAGATATGTTAGGAGAAGGACTTGAATATCCTGATGTCGATCCAAATAAACCGATGTTAATATGGACATTAGATGGTGAAGTTATTGAGGGCATTAGAATCGCAATGATGTCAGGATTAGATAATGATAATTCTGGTGGTGCTGGTGGTATGGTGCCAATTGTTCCTATTGGTGCCAGTTTTACAGTTGCTGGTATTGGTGGTATAAGACCGTTTGATATATTTAATTTATCATATTTACCAGATAGATATAAACAAAATGTAGATTTTAGAGTAACAAGTGTAAGTCATGATGTATCTCCACAAGGATGGAATACTAAAATTGACGCAAATATGAGGGTTAATTATAAGGCATTGGAAGGTAAGAAAACTGCCAAACATGGTGATGGTAAAAAATATACTGCCTATGATTATGCTAAAGCTTATGCTGAACTTGAAAAACAAAAAAAGAAAACAGAAGGTAGTTAAATAAATTACATTTTGAGAAATTAGTTATATATTTATTAATAAATTAAGGTTATAGTTATGTTAAAATCCCAAGTATTAGACAAAGGTTTTATCGAGGTCGTAGACTCGCTCGGTAATGACCTAACAGTAGTAAACTCCGCTCGTGTATCATTCGGTAAAAGAAAAACCAAGTTTGATAAGTCAGATGAAAGATTGGTTCGCTATCTTGCCAAATATAAACACTATTCACCATTCAGACACTTACAGGTACAATTTCATATTAAAGCACCAGAGTTCGTGATGAGACAATGGTATAAGCATGTAGTTGGTATTGAAACCACTTCCAACTCATCTACCAAAGACCATGCTTGGAATGAGATTTCAGGTAGGTATGTTCCAGTAGAAGAATTCTATGTACCAGAGGTTTGGAGAAAACAGAGTGATGATAATAAACAGGCAAGTGAAGGTGTCTTGGATGATTTACAACAAAAAAGAATGAGTATGAATTATCGTGTATTTATGAACCAGGTTGAGATGGCTTATGAAACTATGATAAATACTGGAGTTGCTAAAGAACAAGCAAGAATCTTATTACCTTTATCACAATACACCGAAGTATATTGGACAGCATCTTTTCAGGCCATTATGAACTTCATTGAGTTACGAGATGAGAAAACCTCACAAATAGAAATACAATTATATGCTAAAGCAATGAAAGAATTGATGTTTGATGTGTATCCTAAAACAACTGAAATTTGGAGTAAATTGTATTGGGAGAAGTGATTGTAGTTGATACAATTGAAAAGTTTGAAAGACTCAAAGAAGGTGTTAAGAAAACACCATTCTTGTATCTACAAATATATTCAGATGTAAATAAACATCCATTAGAAAATAGGGTTAGTTGTTATTATATTTTATCACCTACTGGTAATGAATACATTGTACCAGTTAATCATATTGAAAGTGTAATTGATTGTAGTGAGAAGTTAAAAACCAAAGAGAAGATTGCGATATATGATTTGAAAAGTCATGAACACAACGCCGTGATAGTGACTGAGAATATTTATGATTTGAATTGGAATAGGTATATCAAAATAAATAAACCTATTGATACTACTGAATATTTGACCAATGCTCATAATTTCTATTATAGAACACATTATGATAAAGAAAATATAAATGATGTAGTACCATTGGTAAAGCACTTAGAGTATTTTAAAGCTCTTAGTAAAGAATTATTAAATTATTTGGAAACAGATGATGACCAAACCATATTAAGTACATTAAAAGAAATTGAAAAAAATGGTTTACAAACAACAGAAAAGTTTGTATATTCAGAATATAATCCATTTACAAGTACAGGTAGACCAAGTAATAGATTTGGTGGCATGAACTTTGCGGCATTGAATAAGAATGATGGTAGTAGGAAACAATTTATCAGTAGGTTTAATGATGGATGGTTGGTTGAATTTGATTATGATGCTTATCATCCAAGATTGATTGGTAATAAGTTAAAATATAATTTCCCAAAGGGTTCGGTACATGAACATTTTGCACAATTATATGGTGTGGATTATGATGAAAGTAAGGCATTGACATTCAAATATATGTATGGAACAGTTCCACCTGAGATGAGAAACCATCCATTCTTTGGTAGAGTACATAAATATGTGATGAAATTATGGGATAAGTTTATTCGATTAAAATCAACGGATTTTCTATTATCTGATATTTATAATAGGAAGATATATAGGAAAAACTTACTCGATATGAATCCAAATAAATTGTTTAATTATATGATACAA
>MDTB01002915.1_pt1 | contig 10018 bp, 8 predicted proteins | sample 811161 | NCBI WGS metagenome assembly MDTB01 (sample SAMN05326650, study PRJNA326480) | marine metagenome | isolation source: seawater | place: Mediterranean Sea | collected 2009
CCACATCCATCCGCTTCCCACCCCCAGTCAAGTCGAAGGTAAATTTGTTCTGGACACCAGATACACTCTGCGGAACACCGTCAACAATACGCGGTTGATAGATGAACTCTTTTGCAGACTTCACGCTAACGCCCTCAAACAAACCGATGGGGCTGCAGTCATCTGGGAAAGCATCCCTTACCGCTCCCAGTTCAGTGACCGTGTACTGAACAAAGCAGTAGCCCTCTATGCCATTGAACTGCGAGACATAGGGGTAGATGGGCGCCTTTTTCTCCAGTGGTGCGTACTCCTGATTAACGGGCGTATCGGTTTCTTCAGCACTGGTATACATCGAAAACCCAGTAGTCAACACAGCAACCAAAACTATGAACAATCGCGTCATGTGGAAAGGCCCTCAGAATTCGTCATCGACACCTAATATATAGAGCCTCAATTAATGGCTTTCAAATTTGGTGCGGTTACGTTATGACTGCGACCACAGAACAAAAAATCACAGAATAAAAAAGGAACGCGTCATGCCAGAAAAGTTCAAGCACTGGATTTCAATGGGGATTCGTGGGGCTTTAGCCGGCGCCTTGTTGGCATTAGCCGCTTGTGGCGGCGGGGGCGGCGGAGGCAGCACATCAGCACCGCCCGTGGTTGTTGAACCACCGCCTGCGCCCTCGGGTCCCGACTTCTCGGATGTCGATGCATCATTTCAGGCCTTCATTGATGGCACGGCAGATTTTGATGGGATTAGCTACGTGTTGGTAGACGCCGACGGCATTATCCATCAAGAAGTCTTCGGTGATCACACGGAAGACACCATCGTGCTGTTGGCGTCGACCAGTAAGGTGCCAGCAGTAATGACGCTGATAGCATTACAAGAAGACGCTAACGTCGAGTTTTCCATTAGCGAGCCGGTCAGCACCTATCTCCCTTACGACGGGCCTTATGCGGACCGAACGGTAGAGCAAATGGTGAGTAACACATCGGGTATTCCCGGACTGCGTCTGCTACCCGCGTATGGCTCACCGACGGGCCCAACCATCGAAGATTTCAATCATCTCTGTCAGTACAGCGCCCAACCTATCTTCGAGTTCGAGGCTTGTGGTCAGACGCTGGTGCAAAACGAACTACCCACCTCACAGGCAGCCGGTAGCGTTTATGACTACGGTGGTAGCCAGTGGCAAATCGCCGGCGTTACAGCCAGCACTGTGGCGAACGCGACCTGGAATCAATTGGTCGATCAGTATCTGGGTACACCCTGTGGTCTTGAGGTCTTTACCTTTGGCAATCCCTGGGAGTCGCCCACTTCATTCACCGGCTCTGTCGACACCCTCGCGGGTACGGCCAACCCCAATATCGAGGGTGGTGCGATCACCAACATGGCTGATTACGCCAAGCTGTTGCAGGTGCACTTGAATGGCGGCTTTTGCGGCGACACGCAGGTCTTGAGTGTAGACGCCATCGCCAGTATGCAGGTGGACCGAGGCGGTGTGGTTGCCACCAACGCCACGCCCTACGGCATGGGATGGTGGATACGATCAGACAACCCCGGTGTCTTTACCGACCCCGGTGCATTCGGCGCCGTCAGCTTCATCGACGTGAATCGCGGCATTGGAGGTTACATGGCCATTGATGAGTATGGCGATGCAGCTGACTCCGGCGCACCACCAGGATTCTTCATTGGACAGGCCATCCCTGCTATTCAAGCAGCATGGGACGCGTCCCAGTAAATAGAGTTGTCCTTCGACATCGATCAGGAAGGGGCCCTAAGGCCCCTTTTTTTATGTCGGGTTTTTTAATGTTGTTTTTTTAAACGGCTTAATGACTGGTTTTTTAATCGGGTTTTGATGTCGACCAGTAAATCAGGGGGCAGCGGGCACCTATCCGCACAGCATTTCCCGCTAGGGGTTAGCTGGGAGCTCTGGCAAAGGCTCATCATCACAGTCAACCTCACGCGCTTGGATAAAATCGAACTCGGCCTGATCGAATAGCAACTCGTTCTGAGACTTAGTGAGCACCCACTTTTTGAGATAGGTGCAGTGGTAGGCCTCATTGCGGGGCATCCATTCAGTTGGGTCACTACTGCCCTTTTCACCGTTTGATGAAGCCCCCACAGCGAGGAAATTATGACTTGTTCCCGGAAGGACACCATCGGTGAGGCTACCGGTGTTTGCATAGCGGCGCTGAAGCGATGTACTGAGATTACCAAGACCTGACACCCACGACTCGTAGAGCGCGACAACGTGATCAATCTGTACGCTGGATGCCGAGTAGTAGTAGATATCGTCGTAGGGATCGAGCCATCGTCCGGTCTCTACAAAACACCCATTGGATGACATCACTAGAGGATACGCGCCATCGCCATCCAAGTGCTGTGCCATCAGCACTTCATGACGATCAGAAATGCAGTCATCGTCTTCGTCGTCCCACGTGCTGGAGCGATCGTAGTCCGGGGTTGAGACCTCCCCCACCTGGATACTCAATCCAAACAAACTGCTCTCACTGACTCCGTCATCGCTCGGGTCGTTAGTCACGGTAATGGCGACTGGTACGGACGTTGTGAGCTGTCCATCAGAAGCTACTAAGTCAATGTCGTACTGATTGTTCTCGTCGCTGTCAGCAGGCGCTTCAAAGTCGGGTGGCACGATGAACGCGAGGCTGCGCACACTGGTCACAGACAAGGCTTCGCTGTCTGTACCACTGATGGACAGCGTTATGGGGTCACCGTCTGGATCAGAAAACGAAATCCCGCTGACTATCGTGCCCGTGTTTTCCTGAATGGTGAGCTCGTAGCTAGCCTGCTCAAAAACCGGTGCGCGGTTAGTCACCTCAGGTGCAGCGGTTGAACCCCCCCCGCCTCCACCGCAGGCGTTAAGAAAACCAGCCATCCCCATGGCGATCGCGGCTCCGGGTTGCTTGAGTTGCCTTTGAAAAAACATTATCGGCATGTGGCTTATCTAAATTTCTGTATCGGCGCGCGCTATGACCGCAAAAGATGACACCTTTACGACCTTTGATGCAAAACACGCGTTGCTGATCTGTGCTTGTGGTGACAGACTCCCGACGACTTTTGTGACCTCACTCAACACGTAATTGCAAAACCTATCCATGACAGATACTTCCTCGATCCACCTCAAGACAGACCGACTGATCCTTCGCCCAACAAAGGCAGAAGATTGGCCTTTTGTGCGTGACTTTCTGATGTGCGAGGACACGATGCGACATCTGGGAGGGCATCAGCAGGAATCGGACGCCTGGCGAACGCTGGCGCAATGGATTGGACTATGATCGTTAACCGACGCAGCCATGTTTGGTGTGGTGGAGAAGGCATCCGGTGAATGGATTGGACGCATAGGCCCATGGCACCCGCTTCATTGGCCCACGCGCGACGTGGGCTGGGGTCTGAGAAAAGCCTACTGGGGTAAAGGCTATGGCTTGGAAGCCGCAACTGCCTCTCTCGATTACGCCTTTGATCATCTGGGTTGGGACAGCGTGACCCATCTCATTGCGGATGAAAATGTTATGTCCCAGAAACTCGCCGCGCGTCTGGGTTCGAAGCCTGGAGAGTATGTGAATCTTCCTGGCTCGCTGAGTGACGTGCGGCTTTGCGTTTGGAGTCAGACAAGGAAAGATTGGATACGCTCAAAAAATTAGCTTTATGAATGGTTTGTCCTAGGCTTTGGTAGGCAGCTTTGTCTCTGATGACGGCTACTCACCCAAAATCAAGGAGCTCGACAACATGATCAATAAAGCAGTTCTAACACTTACCCTCGCATGCTGTACCTCATTAGCCATTGCGGGACACCACGAAAAAGGCGAAAAAGCTGATCACACCTCGGCTGCATGGCAAATCAAAGCCTACAGTTCAGCCGCACCCGATTTTCTAGGGGACTTTGCGACCATCATAGGATCTGACGGCTCGGTGCTTCGCGAGGGGACCAATGGCTGGATTTGTCAGTCCGCCAACCCGAGACCTGTTCCCGCGACAGGTTGGAGTTCGCCACATGAGGCTATGCCGGCGTGCCACGATGGAGAGGGCATGAAATGGATGATGGGCTACATGGCCGGTAAAGCGCCTGATATGGAACGCGATACCTATATGTGGATGCTCCATGGGGATATGGGGGAAGACAACACCAAGGCGGGTGTGCTGAATGAAGCCGATGCCGTGCCCGGGCAGTGGATTGAATCAGGACCGCACCTCATGCTGATGCCAAAGGACCCTGCTACGTTGGCAAACTACACTACGGATTTCACGACTGGCGCACCCTATGTCATGTTCCCCGGGACGCCCTATGCGCATTTGATGATTCCGGTAGCCGGGTACTACCAGTACCAGCCCGAGTCAGCGCCCAAATAACGAACTGTGTTGCTCGCAGAGGACTGAGCTATTCAGTCCTCTGCCTCTGCAAAAACGGGTTCTAACAACGGCATCCCCAAAGCCTCACGAAAGGTATTGTGGTAGTGGTGCAGCGCTGGCTCATTACGACCAAACCACACATGGGGTAGCAAACCACTCTCGGCAGCTGCTTGCTGCTGCTCACCCATGAGATAGTCCTGATCGGCAATGGTGCTGGAAAAGACCTCAGTGATTGCCTCAAGCGTGAAGGCAACCTCGCCTTCCCTTTCCTGCTCTTCATAGACGTTATCTGCGTCAACCACTTCTATGCCCTTGCCCTCCTTGGCCGCCGCGGCCATGGCGATCATCTCGGGCGTAAAATAGAAGGAAATTCGTGTCAATGACTTACCTGGATCGCTGGAGTGCGGATACATCTTGATCATCGCGATATTGCTGCCACCGATATTGAGCTGAATGTTTGGAAACAGGAAATACAGGAGATTTGCAGCCTCATCGAGTTTCCAATCTGACTCGGGTAAAGCGCGCAGTAAATCAATACCCTTACTGGCAAAAACAAAACGATGGTTACAACCGAAGGTCTCGTAGGAGAGATTATCTCCGTAAAAAATTTGCCCCAGCGTGTCTCGATGCAGCTTCTGGAAATGGTACGTCTCACCAAAGGTGTCGTTCGCTAACTTCCAGTTCAGATTCATCTCTAGAACTGTCTCACCGCTATACACGTATCGCGCAAAATCATGAGACGTAATCTCTTCATCAAGCTGTCCCAACTGCGCCGCTATGTTTAGCTCACCGTCCGGCTTTGGATGAATCCAAAGCATGCCGTTGTGTTCACTGGCGGGAAGACTGATTAACCCGTCGCAGGCGTCGTTCAGCGGGCCAAAATGATCTTGCTGCGGGATGCCAAGCAAGTCACCAGATGTAGAATAAGTCCACGCGTGAAAAGGACAGATGAACCGACTCCCCTTTCCACGCGCCTCTTTGGTCAAGCGTGCACCGCGATGTCTGCAGGCATTCAAGAACACTTTGAATTCACCGGCTTGGTTCCGGGTTGCCAATACAGGAATGCCGAAGTCATCGATCGTGAACCAAGTGTTAGGTTCTGGCAGGTCACCCGACAACCCTATGAGCTGAGGTTGTTCTAGAAAAAGTGCTTCTCGCTCTCGTGCAGCTATCTCCGAGCAGGTATAGGCGTCGGTGCTCATTTTATACTGAACACCCGCATCAACGTTATTACCCGTATCGAGTTGCTGTAGAAGTTCTTTGAGAATCCTTACCTGAAGATCGTGTTCCACCCCTAAATCCTCTTATTATCGTTATTGAGTCTTGAGCACAGATGCTCTACTTCAGCCGCGCGCCACTTCAGGCACCCACGTCGCATGGAATCCCGAGGGCACCCGCCCGGGCAGCCTAACTTTTGCGATAGGCCCTTGCTCGATATTTTTGGCATGGTAGACACAGAACCACGAACTCCAGTCCTTGGTGTCGTGGACAAAGTTGACCACATAGCCGTCGTCCTCTTCATCATGGCGCGTGGCACCCACTTTTGGCGCATAAACCACCTCACTCCCCAAAACGCCAGGGCCGTAGTCATAACGCCAGCTCTTGCCGGTCTCGTTGTCGTACTTCACAAGACCCGTAAATCGGAGTGTGTAGCCGCCTTCATCATGCGTGGGGATGTATTGATGATAGGCGAAACGACTCTTCTGCCCTCCATAAAGCGGATTAGTTTTGTTGAACTCGGTGTTGAGATCATCGATGTCGCCTTCCCTCACCTCACCGGTAACCAGGTTAAACCGCCAGCGATAGTTATTCGCTTCGAGGCGCATGTAGGCAAGCATGTGCGAAAGTTCACCCTCATCTCCGTAGGCTTTGGGCATAGGGTTCACCGATCGGCACCCGTCCATGACGACCCAATCGCGCTCTTCCCAGCAGTTCGACACGTGAAGGATGTAACAGGGCTCGCAATCGAACCAACGTATCGACTTGCTCTCACCGAATCGTGGAATGAGACCAAACCGTGTCGGGATGTCTTTATGGAAGGTCAGCACTCTGAGCTTGTGATTCTTCAGGACATCGAGATCGTGAAAAAACGGCAGGTCGTGCAAGACGGTGTAGTTCTGGGTAAAGCCGATATCGTGCGGTAAGCGCGCACCGGGCAGATCAATCAGCACCTCATGAATCACTTCGCCCTTGGCGTTGGCCACGCCATAAGTCATGTAAGGGGGTACATCGTTGTAATCGAAGTACAGGAGCTCACCGGTGTTCCAATCGACTTTCGAGTGCGCCGACATTTTTGCCTTATCACGACCATCCAGATGAAATGCCTTGCGCGTCTCCAAGGTCATGGGATCGAGTGCAATCGGATTCCCCGCGTTGTACCAGAGACTCACCAAATCGCCGTTGAGCGCGAAAATATCGGTGTTCGAGGTGTCTTTGATTCCGAACTCGGACACGCTGTAATCAAAAGGCCCCATAACGCCGGGAGACACCGACTCACCCGCGCGGGCTTCCTCGCTGAATGCGGGGGTATCTATCCATCGATTCACGTAGCGCGCGCCGTCATCGCCTATGTGAAGCGCATGCACCATGCCGTCACCGTCAAAGGGGTGATAACGGTTTTTGGGTTCAAATACAGGGTTTGCGCCATTACGGTAGTACGTACCGCGCAGATCGCTGGGCAGCTCGCCGATGACCTCAAGCTTGTCCTGATCGAGCTCCCGGGTTGTTGGCGCATAGACTCCGTGCAGATAGGGATTGTCATGGTTGTAGATCCATGCAGGCGCGTCCTCAAAGTGTGGCGTCTCGCCCAGACACTTGTCGCTGATGGGAAACTCGCCGAGCGGCGCTCTCGCGCTTTTTGGTGGTTGTTGTGCCGTCATACGACGCACCTCAAACAATGATCTATCTGAAGCCACGAGCTTACTGACTCTGTTCTGATTGGCAAGTGAGCTTTCAAGCCGCAATGAGCCTGCTGCCAGACGTTTCCTCACCGCCTCGTCTAGAACAGCTATGTCGTCTGGACAAGGGGATGCGCAAGGCGAAAGCCGTGATAGTGTTGCTCGTGTGGTACTCGCGAGGAGATCATGCGAACAAGGCTCGGCGGCAAAGCCATAATGGTGCTGTCTGGATATGGTTATGAATCACACAGCGGATAGGCAATAGCCAAGCTGCCTGACCAGCCACTGAAGCAGACAATAGATGAATAAAAAAATAGCCTCTGCTCATAAGCGCATGACGGATCAGAAAGAGAGATACCATGAAGTTGAAAGGCCTACTCCACGTCACCTTTGCCTACCTCGTTACTTTGGGCGTTGCCTGGGCAACGCTTCAAGCACTGGGACAGAGCCCGATATGGGATATGTTCTGGGCGGATATTGCCGCTACCATCGCCATCTTCGTCTTTAGTCGTCTCTACAAGAACTCGAGCTTTTACGACGCCTATTGGAGCGTCATACCGCCCTTAATTGCGCTTTTCTGGATCTTCGAGGCAACGGCATCGGGTGTTGACGCCACGCGAGCTTGGCTCGTTCTTGTTCTGGTCTGGCTCTGGGGCATGCGGCTGACGGCCAACTGGGCCACCTTCTGGCCGGGACTCGAACACGAGGACTGGCGCTACGGCCCCATCAAAGCCAATGCAGGTAAGTGGAATGCGCTTGCTGATTTTTCCGCGATTCACCTCTTTCCGACAGTCATCGTATTCCCCGCCTGTCTGCCTATCTACACGGCCGTTGCCATGGACGCCCAGCCACTTAACTGGCTCGATTATGTAGCCGCTGCAGCGACAGCTATCGCCATCTTGATAGAGCTGGTGTCGGATATTCAGTTGCATCGGTTCATTAACAAGCGCAAGGAAGGCGAAATTATGAAGACCGGTTTATGGGCTTACTCTCGCCACCCGAACTACTTCGGCGAATGGCTATTCTGGGCGGGACTGGCACTCTTTGGTGTGGCAGCGGTACCTGAGGCCTGGTGGTGGGTACTACCGGGAGCCATCGCCATGCTGGCCATGTTCCTGCTCGCGAGCATACCAATGATTGATAAGCGCAGTATGGAGCGACGACCCGCCTATGCTTAGCACATGTCAGAGGTTTCGGGCTTTGTGCCTTGGTTTCCCAAAAAGAGTCATTGATACTCGTCGCACTACCACTGGAGATATCACATGTTGCGCGTTAAACAGCTAACCCCGCTTCTAAGGTCTTTAACGCTACTACCGCCCTCACTTGTTATCGGACTCGCGTCACTCGACGCCGTCGCACAGAACATGGCGATCAAGGGTGCGACGATTCTTGATGTCACCAATGGCGAGACGATCAGAAACCATGTGGTTGTTGTTAAGGACGGGCGGATAGACTCCGTGGCGCCAACACGCTCAGTCGAGATTCCCAAGGGCATCGAGGTGTTGGACCTTCAGGGACACACGTTACTGCCTGGACTGATCGACATGCACGTGCACCTCACTTCTGGTGGTGGGTATCACGGCTATGAGCGCCTGAAGCTCACGGACGAGCGAAGGGCCATCCTGGGCGTCGTGCATGCAGAGCAAACATTGATGGCGGGCTTTACCACCGTGAGAAACGTGGGCGCAGGCTCGTTTGGTGATGTCGCGCTGCGCGACGCCATTAATGACGGGGATATCCCTGGACCTCGTATGCTGGTCTCTGGTCCACCGATTGGTATTACGGGAGGCCACTGCTCGGATAACAACCTCCTCCCGCCTGAATATGGTATTTCGGGTGAAGGCGTGGCTGACGGACCATGGGCAGCTCGCACCGCCGTTAGGCGTAACATCAAGTATGGCGCAGACCTCATCAAGACCTGTTCAACCGGTGGTGTGCTGTCCAAAGGGACGAAGGTTGGTGCATCTCAATATACGGTTGAAGAGCTCACTGCTCTCATTGATGAGGCACACAGTCGGGGACTAAAGGTTGCCTCACACGCACACGGTGCCGAGGGCATTATCAATGCACTTATCGCGGGCGCAGACACTATCGAACATGCGAGCTTCATCGACGATAAGGGGATTCGTCTTGCTATCGAGAATAATGCGGCGCTTTCGATGGACATCTACGTCACCGAGTACATTCTCGGTGAAGGCGCGAGCGCCGGGATCTTGGAGGAGTCATTAGAAAAAGAACGAATGACGGGGGCGACACAGCGTTCGAACTTCCGAAAAGCTGTCGAAGCTGGCGCCACCATTGTTTACGGCACGGATGCAGGTGTTTACCCCCACGGCCAAAACGCCAAACAATTCTCTCGCATGACACGTTTTGGTATGACGCCACTGCAGGCCCTGCAATCAGCAACGACGGTCGCGGCGGAGGTTATGGGACTTGGTTACGAGGTGGGGAAGATTGAGGCGGGCTACGCAGCAGACTTCGTTGCTGTCGAAGGCAATCCTATCGAACAGATCGAATTACTCGAGGCGCCAAGTGTTGTCATCAAGGGTGGTGTGAGGTATCGGTAAAACGGTCTAAAACGTCCCGACGGATTGACAGTTATCGCAGAGCAACCACCTCTTTTTGGTCTGTCGAACTCCCAAACAGGCAATAAAAAACCCCAAGCACTTTCGCACTCGGGGTTTTCTTTTTTAGAAGCCTGGCGATGACCTACTCTCACATGGGGAAACCCCACACTACCATCGGCGATGCATCGTTTCACTTCTGAGTTCGG
>MDTB01211060.1_pt1 | contig 10018 bp, 7 predicted proteins | sample 811161 | NCBI WGS metagenome assembly MDTB01 (sample SAMN05326650, study PRJNA326480) | marine metagenome | isolation source: seawater | place: Mediterranean Sea | collected 2009
AAAAAAAAAATTTTAAAATAATGATGAAAGAATCTAAATTAAATTTAATATTAAAAAATCAAGATAAAATAATAAATTATCAGCGAACTATAATGGAACATATGAAAGGTTTAGATTTAAAAGTAGAAAAGTTATTAGAAAACGGAAATAAAAAGAAAATAGAATTATAGTATAATATGGTTAAAAAGGGAGGTGGGATATTACCTGTAGCTATAAAAAATAATGAAATTTATTTTCTTTTTTCTAGGGAAGGTATGATTCCAAAAACAAAGATATCTGGTAAATGGAGTGATTTTGGTGGTAGTCATGAAAATAATGAAACCGTATTTCAAACAGCAGTTCGAGAGGGATTTGAAGAAAGTAATAATATGTTTGAATCCATAGATATTTTAAAAGATACTATAAAAAGAAACTGGATAACAAGTATACAAACAAAAACATATACTACATATTTATTTAAAATAGATTATGATGATAAATTACCTGAAAAATTCGAACAAGATTATAACAAAGTTTTACATGATAATGAAGAATTAGTGTTAAAACATAATGGTTTATATGAAAAAGATAGAGTTAAATGGATAAAATTAGAGGATATATTAGAACATAAACACGAATTTAGAGTGTGGTATATACCGATATTATTCAAAATAAAATATTATTTTGAAAATTTATATTGTTATAAACTATAAAATTGATTTCATTTTAATTATAATTATTTATAATTAAAATGGGAACAATAGAAGAAGAATTAAAAAAGATAAAAAAACCAACATCTGCTTTTCAATACTATGTGAAAGCGTGGAATTCATTATCAGAAGAAGAAAAAGAACCTTTTATAGTAAAAGCAAATTATGATAAAGAACAATATGAAATGAAGAAAAATGAAATAATAAAAGAATTTGAAAAGGAAATAATGGATTTGGGAATTTATTTAACAGCATATACAGGAGGGTATAGTGCAATAGGTTTAGATAACGGTGCTAAATCATATGAAACAGTAGGACCAGTATGTAATATAGTTTATTATAGTAAAGAAGAACAAGAAAAATGGGGTGTAAAAGTAAAAGCGTATGAATATTATGACAATAATTATGATATAAAATCTACACTTTATCATAATGAAAAATATTATAAACATTCACAATATGGTAATCCTAATGCGAAAGGAACTAATGTATATACATATGGTAAAACATATAATGTTAAAAAAGATCATTCATACTCTCCTATAAGAAAATATAGAGTTCAAAAAGATTCAAAAATTAAAGCGGGAATAACAACGGTTCATTATACATCATTTTCGGATGAAGTATGGACGACATCATCAAAAAAATAAAGCAAAATAGATTAAAATAAAAAATTATTTTTTTTGTATATATATATATGCATCATATAGATTCAGATAGTGATAGTAATTGGCAAGATAGACCAACACAAACAGATATAGATTTATTAGAAATGCAAATATCTCAAATAAAACAAGAAAAAAAACTTTTAAATTTAGATTTATCTAAAAATGAATTATTAAACCGAAAGAGATATTTAGCTTTAATCGAAATGAATAAAAATTTAGAAAAATCAAATAAGGATAATATGAAACTAAAGGAACAAAATGAATTATTATTGGGTAAAAAACATGAAGAGAGAAGGAAAAAAAAACAAAAGTATCAAATAGAATTAACAGATGCTTTAAATAATCGTATTTATAGTGATACAGATTGGAAAAATTATTTAAATACAACAGAACCTATACTTTTTAAAAAATTACTTCAAGAAAAACATTTTATAGATGATATAAGTGGTGCAAAGAATCCACAAAATGTAGAAGTTCATCAAGAAACTAATAAAAAAATCCGAGATTTATATACTAAATCATATATTAATTTAAAAAAATCTGGATTAATAAATGGATGGGATTATAAACGAACAGAAATATCAAGAGGTTGGAAAAATGAATTAAAGTATATGTATACTGTGAATAATTATTTTATGCATGAATTAAAAAAGAAAGAAGGAATGTGGTCTTGGATTTTAATAGTAATATCATCAGTAGTTTCTGTAGTATCAATATTAGATTTAACGGATATAACAACAGTAATTATATTACAATATTCAGTAACATTATTTTCTGTAATAACATCATTGGTAGCAGCGTATATAAAAAAAGAGAATTATGTAGAAAGAATAAAGGAGTTGGATAGATATATCCAAAAAGTGGGAAAAATAGTAACTAGTATTGAGTATGTTATTAATCAAAAACCTTGGAATAGACAAGATTATAAAAATTTCCAAGAAAGATTTCAAAATGAAGTGAATGCTTTATTATCAACGCCTCCTCCTATGTCTCCTGCTGAATTAAAAAATACAGTGTATGATTTAACTAAAACACACCCGGAAAATCTAAAAGAAACATATCCTTGGTATAAATTAAAAATGTATAATACTATGCCGTATTATTCAATGACAGAATATGGTAGGGATATTTTAGATTCTTATTGGAATGATAATTTATGTAGAAAATTAGGTGTTTATATGTGTTGTACTTCTAAATTAGAACTTAGAGCAAGAGCAGCAAAAAAAGATGCTATAGAATGGTTTCATGATAAACATCGAGATAGAGATATAGAAAAAGGATATTATGGAAAACGTTTTCCACCACCAATTGGATTAACAAATAGATATGAAATTAAATGGAGAAGTTTTGATTGTTTAAAAAAACCAGCAAAATGTATAGGTCCTCGTAGAAGGGATAACAAATGTATATTTTGTTGTTCTTGTTCTGTAACGGTAGTTTTATATTTAATATGGACTCCATTTATTTTTATATATTTCTTATGTGAAACAATAAGAATGTTTTTTATGCCTTGTTTTGTTCCTGAATATAACCAATTTTTATATCCTGAAAATTATAATTTATTAAAAGAGCGTGAAATGAAATATCGTGTAATGAAAGAAGAAGATGAAATATTAGGTAATACTATTACAGATGAAGAGAGACAAAGAATTAATAATCAAAATTTAATTACTAATCGCGATTTTAATATGTGGGGAGGTAATAATGGATATCAATATAGTAATTTAAAACAAAAATTAGAAAAAGAGAAAAAGGAAAAAGAAATGTTCGAACAACGATATTTAACTTTAATAGATAAATATTATAAAAATAAATCCAATGAAGAAAAAGAATCTATTCAAGTGGAAATAAAAGATGAATTGGATAAAAATAATATAGAACGGGTATATAGTAATAAAAAAAAGGAGATAGAACAAGAAAAACGAAAAATAAACAGAAAAATGAAAAAATTAAATAAAATAAAAAAACAACAACCAATAAAAAAACATTTTACAGAAAATGATATCGATGATTTAGAACAAGAACAAGACGAAGAAGAGGAACAAGATGTTTCAAGAAATATAGTATTTGAAACTAAAGATATTAGCAATAATTAGTTATAAATGAAAAAATAATCTATTATTTATATTTATGATTATAAATGAAATAAATATAAATAATTTTAAACAGGATTTTAATGTTCCATTGGAGAGAAAATCAAAATACGGAGAAGTTATTACAGATTTTAATTTAATTAATAAAATGCTTGACTTAATACCAAGTAAATATTACAAAAATCCTAATTTAATTTGGTTAGACCCTTGTTGTGGTAGTGGATATTTTATGATTTGTTTATATAAAAGATTATATAAATCTCTCCAAACTATTATTCCAGAACCAAATATAAGAACAATTCATATAATTACAAAAATGATATATATGGTTGAAGTTAATAGTGATCATATTCCTCTTTTAAAATCAATATTTGGAGAGAAATCAAATATCATTTCACAAGATTTTCTTACTTATAATAATATTACTCCTAATATAATTATAGGAAATCCACCATATAATATAAATGGATTAATAAAAGTTCCTACAAATAGAAGTATTAATAAAAAAGAGGACGGAAAAATGATATGGACGAAATTTATTACTCATTCTATAGATATTATGAAAAGTAATGGACTATTATGTTTCATTACTCCATCAATATGGATGAAAAATGACCATAAAATGTTTAATTATATGCTTCAATATACAGTGAAAAAAATACATACATTCACAAATACAGAAACGAAAAAGATTTTTCATGGTCAAGCACAAACACCTACTTGTTATTTTTTATTAAGAAAATTAAAGAGGCATAAACATCCAATGATAAGACCAATCTCAATATATGATAATTCTCTCCAAAAATACATTGATTTCAATTATAACTATTGTAGTTATCATTCATCCCTACCTTTACAAGGTATATCAATATTAAATAAATTAAAAGAAGAAGTAATTTGTTATGGAAGAATTGACGTAAGAAAAACTAATATGAGACCTGGATATAAAAATCTCTCCACTAACAAATTTCAGACAGATCAATATCCTTATCCAAATATATCTACTTGTAAATTAAACAAAAATCAACCAGTGTTGGATATAAATTATTCCAATATAGAATGTTCTTATGCAAATAAACCTAAATTAGTTTTAGCTCATAAAATGTATGGATTTCCTTATTTTGATATTAGTGGTGTATATGGTATTTCCAATAGAGATAATTATGTAATAATTGATAAAACATATGAACAATTTGTTAAATTACAGAAGTTTTTATCATCAAAATTAGTTATTTTTTTATTTGAAGCAACACGTTATCGTATGAAATATCTAGAAAAATATATATTTGAAATGTTACCCGATATTAGTAGGATAAAATGTTTTATGATAAATGATATTACTGATAATTTAATATTTAATTACTTTAAATTAGATGAGGTGGAGAGAAATATTATTATGACATTTCATAAAAAACAATATTTAAATACAATTCTTCCTAATTAATCATATGAAAAGAAAAAGAGCAATGTCCGAATTAGGTTGTGAATTATTTAATATTTCTTTTAATAATGATATGCCTATTAGAAAAAGTTGCATTGATTTTAGAACCATATTTAATAATTTAATGACTACAGATTTTGATATTAAATTACAAAAAAATGAAATACAAATGATGAAAGCAACTACAAAAATGTATTCTTATTTAAACGAAGAATTACAAGAACATATTGGAAAATTAATTAATAATGCAATAACTAATATTATTATATTTATTTTAACTGATGGAAACAAAATATCTTCTCTCCAACAAATTAAAATGAATATAAATTTCTATTATAAATTAGCAAATAACCTTTATGAGTCAGGAGATCATAATTCAGCTATTATTATTAGAGCGGCAATAAATAATTCAAGTATAACTCGTTTAAAAATAAAACAAAAGAAAATTCACGTTACTATTTCAAATAAGTTTGATAAAGAATATGGCACATTTATTAATTGTCACGCCGATCATTTAAAACAGATACTTAAAAAACCTGATTGTGAAAAATTTTTACCATCATTAATGGTATTAATGACTCATTTAAACAAAACTAAAGAGTATATTAAATCATATAGTTGTTTGGGTAAATTTCCAAAATCTCTCCAAAACATAGGAGAACAATTAAATAACGTCGCTAATATTTATTATAACAGATATAAAGATACAAATGATTTATTATTGAAATTATATACCTTTAATTCCATAGAACATCCTATAATTAAAAAATATAATTGTAAAAATGAAAAACAAATTCCTTGCATTTTACATACAATATCAAATGATATAAAAAAAAAATACATGACTAGATATTCAGTTATTGGAAAGTTCAATATATAATTTCATAGAAGCAACAGCAACTACAGCTAACACGAAAACAATTATGAATCCTATCATATCTTTATCACATAAGGTAATCTTTAATAAAAAATTGATATAAATAATATTTCTATTAATTTTTATAATGATTCAAATATTAACTACAAGATTTAATTCTAAAACAATAGAAGAGAATAAACAATGGAAAAAAAGAAAAAAAATAAATACTTGTGGATATGGTTTAACTATGAAAATACCTGATAGTATTCCTTTGGGTAGTTACACCTATGTTATTGAAATGATAAATGATCTTGAAAATCATGATCTAGGTGTAAATGTATTAAATAAAATTAAAAAAGGAAAAATTGCAGGAATTGGTTATATAAAAAATAAATATTATCCTGATAACAGAAGTAGAATATATGGCGACCATAATTACAATCGATATGTTTATATTGGAGAGAATTATATTACAAGAGATGAAATTATTAATAAATTTGGTAATGAAATAATAATTTATCTAGAAACAATTCTATTTACAGGTAGTAGACACTTTAAAAGAGGACAAGGTATGACAAAACTATCCCTTCATAGGATAGCTATACAAAATAATATAAAAAGCGTTACCGATATATGTAAAGTATGTGGTTTATTAAAATCACACGAAACTTGTAAAGGATATAGGGTAAAACCTATCCCAAAAAAAAATCAATGTCCGTTTTGTTTTAAATCAAAAAGAACACGAGGCGGTGTTGCTCATGTATGTAAAGCAATTCAAAGAGACGAGAACCAATTAAAAAAGGTTTTAACATTTTTTAGAAATTTATTCAATTAACAACTATGGATTAAAGTCCAAGTTGCGGGATCTAATTCTTGAACTGTAAATTTCATATTTTTCCAACAACTTGCATATCTTTTTTTATTCTGTAAATAGAAGTTATGTGATATTAATCCAATAGCATTACTATACTTTTCTCCTATTTTAATTAATTCTGTATTGCAATAGTCTATCACTTTCCAGCATTTATTTAAATTAGTGATTATATTTGAAGCGTTCATATTGTTGTATATTTGAATTAGTGAATCAGTTACAACTGCCAAATAAACTTCATATACTTCAAGTATTTCTTTTTTTTTATTATATTGTTTGTCTCTTCTCATTATAGTATTAATTAATTTTTTTTCAGTAATTTCTTTGCACATATATTTAATTCTTAAATCTTGATTATCACGTAAACTTTGACAATATCCTCTCATATCATCAACATCTACTTGTTGAAAATGATTTGCTGCACGATGTAAACTAAAAGTTGTTTTTAATATTGTTATATATCTCTCTTGAAGGACTTTTTTGTTTAAACTACCATCATCAGACATTATAATTTGACGATGTTTTTCATCTATCTCCTTGTTAATAGAATCTCTCGCTCTACTTTTAAAATACCAATAAGCGGGTATTCCACCACATTGAACGGCACCAGGAACCTGTGCATTTCCTCCCATTTCTTTTTGCCATTGATAATAATGAGGATTATGAATTACTCCAGTTACTTTCTTACCTGTCTTCCAACTGAAAGGAATATTACACTTTGTACAAAACATTTGATCACAACCGCTAATTTTGAAAATTCCAGCACCGCATCCAGGACAAGGTTTTGTATCTTTTTTCAACATTTCAACCGTTTTTAAAGAATTTTCGTTACAAACATGTTCAGAATTTTTATCTAATCCTATTACTTCGTGACATTTACTGCACGTCCATGTATTACATAAACCACATTTATAAGAAGTTGATAAATATCCTTTGCAATCATTAACAGGACAAGGTTTTATAAACACACGTTTGTCCTCACATTGTCCTTTACCTCTTTTTATTCTTGCAATATCATTTTTCATTGTATATTCTTTAGCTTTTAATTCATTATAAATTTTAGCAATTTCTTCTCTTTTTGCTTTAATAATATCCAATTCACGTTTTTTATTTCCCAAATCTAAATATTCTTCAACCATTGGCATTGTAGCTGGCATTTTGCTTTTTTCAACATCATATAATAGTTTTTTCCTATGATTTTTATAATCACCACCCATAAACGAACGATTTAAATTTTCATTACAAAAACCTAGATCCCACATATTTTTACAACTCATACAATGAGGTTTTTCAATAGTATTTACTATATATGTTCTCGCACATTTTTTACAACATATATGTTGGCACGCTGGATTAGGACATTCAACAGACTTACGTGTATTTTGATTGTAATTTTCACAACAAATAGGACATTCCATTTTAATTTAGTTATATATAATTATAAATATATATAATAAAATTAATTTCAATTTTATAAATATAATCTAACTATTTTATAAGTATGGCTAGTTTAGTAAGTAATAATAATAATAATAATAATACAAATAATTGGGATGAATATAAATTTATAAATGATTTAAATATTGGTAGCAAAAAAAGCGAAATTGAGGATTTTTTTGAACATTATAAAACAAGTCGCGGTCCTAAAGTTGACCATGACCAAAAAAATCCAGGTATAGCTCTAAATTTTTATAAAGAGGGTATGGAAAATTTATACAATACTGGAAGATTCATTTGTATGCATGGAGGTCCTCTATCACCTGATCTTATAAAGACTAATCCGGTAGCTTTTCAAATACCTCAACAGTCTAAGTGTGTAGTTGTAGTAATATCGCAACCAGGTGTTGTACAATTCGCCAACGAAGACGTAGACAAGGAGGGTTGGACCTTTTTAAAGCAATATGATTGGCCTATCGCTGGTAGGGTAGGTGGAGAAGGAGACGCTAATTGTTATGGGGCTGATCCACCTTATGCAGGAGTAGAACCGAACCAAGATTTAAGAGATAGATATGATGGTATAACAGAAGCAGAAACAGAAGCAAATTCTATTGCTGCACGAATATTGAAAAGAAGAGAAGAAAAAGAAAAAGAAATGGATTTGAAAAATCAAAAAGAAAAAAAAAGGGTCGCTGGTATGGATTATAGTGATTTTGAAACATTTAAAACACATCCCGCTAGAATTAGTGAGATAAATACGAACCTTTTAAATAACATACAAGGTAGTGAAATACTATGGTCTATGCAAGTCTTCTATCCTGGCGATTGGGTATATAATCAAGAACACGATTTTGAAATGGATACTAATGGAAATATAGACAAGGATTTTAATATATTTAGATTAGGACATCCAATCAGTAATTATTTTGATGCACAACGAGAAAGTCCTATAGGAACTATTATCCCCGATTTGGATGGTAAACCACACAAAAAGTGGTTCGGTGATTATAAAAAATATAATCCAATAAAAGGTAATGTTGTTGATTTATCTAGATTAGATGGCGGACCTCAAACAAATATGGAACCTTTGGGAAATAAATTAGATAGCGATGACAGTGAGATTGAAAGTGATAGTGAAAGCGATACTAAACATAATAGTTTTTTGGATACAGGTGGTATAAGGGTTCGTTATGACCAAGATAGAAAATTTATGTCAAAAGAAAGTTATATTGATAAAAAATATAACAATAAAAATCAAGCGCAGGTCCCTGATGAGATAAAAACAACAAAAAAAATGGTTGATACCTTTATCAATGAATTTGGAAAAGATCAACCTACTATAATTTTTATTAATAGTTGTTCTCCTTTTAGAAACACTATGAAAACAAAAAGAAATGTTTTCAGAGGTACATTACAAAATATGAATATTAATGTGTTAAGAGAAAAAATTTACAACGCTGGTAGAAAAAACTTTTGTTATCTTAGAAGAGATTTAAAAGAAGGTTGGGCTACTGGTAAATCTGGATTAACTCTTTTACCACAATTAGAAGATCATTTTGGATACACAAAACGAGATAAAGATGATAGAGAGCAATATTATCATCATGTTGGTAATTTTTTTCGATTTGTTCATGAATTTCATGATAAACAAACGTTTGATAGAAATCATTTTAAGACATTTTATGATATGGCTAAAAAAGAAAGAACAGGTGGTGCTATGATGAAAATGTTTAAAGGTGCGTTTATTAAATTCTATAATAAAGAGGAGATAACAAAAGGTAAAAATAAAGGACAACATTGGAATTCTGATAAATCTAAAATCGTATTGTTTGATAATAATCCACCACCTCAAACTGGAGAAGAAGCATTTTTTGCTTTGGAAAAACTATTAATAGATAATAAAAGAGGTGGAAAAAAACGAAAAACACGAAAAAAGAAGCGAAAATCTAGAAAAAAGAAG
>MDTB01159195.1_pt1 | contig 10017 bp, 4 predicted proteins | sample 811161 | NCBI WGS metagenome assembly MDTB01 (sample SAMN05326650, study PRJNA326480) | marine metagenome | isolation source: seawater | place: Mediterranean Sea | collected 2009
AAGAGTTGTACCAGAATTTTTACCTAAAGATATAACTAAATCTACTAACTCAGCAGCTATAGGTATTGTTACTTATGGTAAAAAAGGAGATAGTACAGTATATCATTACAAGTATTATGATGCTGGTAATCAAAGAGAACAGTCTGCGTGGTATAGTTGGACACTAACAGGTACTATGCAACACATGGTATATACAGGTGGTAGTTTTTTTGCTATAACAAAAGATAGTAATAATAATTACATATTAGGTAAACATGAGTATGTAGCTGATGCAGATGCTAACAGAGCATATGTTTTAGGTGGTACTACAGCTGATGTAGGGTCTCCTTTAAAAACTGCAAGATGGTTTGAACCATGTTTAGATAGTATGACTGTAGCTACTAACGTAGCAGGAGCAGCTCAGACTACAACTACACCTGAAAAAACTGTATTAACAATACCTTATACACCAACAGCAACAACCAATTTTTTTATGATTGGTTTATCTGGTAATGATAGCGATGGTAATTCTATAGCTGGAACTGTCAGACAAGCGGATGCTGTAGGAACTAACAGTGCTACGTTTAATAATATTAATATAAGTTCTAGTGCTAAAATTGCAGTAGGATACAAATATACAAGTATAATTGAACTCCCCGCATACTATCTTAATTTAGGTCAAAATGCTTATGATTTAGATGGAGAGTTACGTATATCTGGAGTTAATTTTGAGATGGGTGTATCTGGCCCTTTAGAGTTTCATATCATACCTAAATATGCAGATATGGATACATACATTCAGTATGAGTCTGGTATGTTAGCTAACTCTAGTAACTTTGATGAACCACCTGCAGAATTAGCTAAGTCAGTGAGAGTACCTATACAAAAGAAAAACGAAAAATATAAATTACAAATACAAATACCAGACCCTTTTTCTACCGCCATAATCTCAGGAAGCTGGGATGGCATTTATAACCCGAAACGACATGTACGAAGGTAAGTATATTCAGCCTTGCACTCCAGAGTTAGCTTTGGAGGTAGGGCTGAACCTACGCTGGGAAGATAAACGTGAAGCAGAACAAACAACAGGATTGCATGCAGTAGCTGCAGTTTTACAAGCATATTATAATTCTACATATTGTGTACATTTTAAGGTTCCCAACGGCAAGACTGCTGGAGTGGCAGGGGTGACTTCTACAAATGCAATATGGATGTTATGTACTGATGCCAGTACTGAGTATCCACATACATTTATTAAAGAATCAAAACGCTGGATAGCCAGCCTATCTAATCCTTATTTACATAATTATGCAGACATGCGTAATGAGCAACATATTAAATTACTTAAACTGTTAAAGTTTAACTTCCTAAATTACAAAGTTTACAATGGTGTACCCCTTATTGAATTTTACAAACTATGTGTACAGTAGCATTAGCTTTAGGTGGTCTATCAGGTGTGGGGACTGCAATAGCAGATCGCCAAGCAAAAATGGCACAATACCGAGCACAGAAAGCAGCGGTAGATAGATCTAATTATCAAGCAAAACAAGACTATCTTAACAAGATACAAATTTCTGCTTTTAAAGATCAACAAAAACAAGACATCTTTAAAGCACAATTAGAAGCACAATCTGCATCCGTCACAGCGATGGAAAAGCAGAAAGATATTAACCAATTAGAACAATCACGAGCTTCAACAGCTAACCAATTAAAATTAAAAGAAAAGGTTGCTGAAGCTTTATTTGAAGGACAAGAAAAACTAGCAGAATCTATAAGAGCACAAGGTAGTATATTAGCAAGTGGGATGTCAGCAGGACAATCTACTATGTTAACTGTTAGTGATCAAGAACGTAAACTAGGGCAATCACAAGCTGCAGTAGATGCAAGCTTATTTAATGCTAGACAATCATATGGTTTACAGGAATACAACACACTTCTTAGTCAATACTCTGCAGATTCTAGAGCATTTAATAATGTTATGGCTGCACCTGTTGCTCCGATTGCTGAGTTTAAAACTGTAAGACCAATTAAAATGGCAGGGCCAGAAAAACCAAGCATGTTAGGGTCGATTATGACAGGCTTTAGTGCAGCAGTAAAAACAGGATCTGGTATTGGTAATGCTGATCCAACTAAACAATGGTGGCAAACAGGTTAAATTATGGCAAAAGGATTTCGCAGACAAGGAGAATGGCAAGTTGGTTTTAGTCAAAAATCCATTTCTTCAAATGTCAAACAACAAGTTGAACGTACTAAACAATTAGAAAAAAGAGCTAAAGAAGAAGTTGCTAAACGAGTACAAACAGCAAATGATTTAAAAGCAGAAGAACAAAGAATTACAAATAACACTCTTCGAGTTAGTAATTATGAAGCACAGTTAGCTGCCCAAAACAGTGCTGCAATAAGAGATTTTCTGACAAATACAGTACCTAGTTTAGCTAAAAGTGGTATGGATGCTGCTAGAGCAGAGGGAGATGCTGATAGATTATTAGCAGAGTTAGAGGCAGACTTAGCTCCAGATGATGAAAATGAATTAGATCCAGATGATCCAGCTGCTGGTAATTATGGAGTAATAGAGGGTAGAGGATTTGATGCAGTTGGTGCTGCTTCAGATCAACAATTAGATGTTACTACTACAGCTAACAATCTAGCAACTAAAATTGAAAATACTAATGATCCTTTTGCAAAAGAAAAAGCTAGGAAAGTTAGAGGTATATTTTCGGGAGCATATACATATGGTTATGAAGCTAGAGACAAAGCTTTAAAAGCTGAAAATTTTAGTTCTTATTTTGACAATGAAATAAAAACTAATACTACAGAATTACTTGATGGAGATGTCCCTTTTTCAATTAATGACCCTAACCTTACAAAAAGACAATTAGCTATTGCATCTAATTATATTTTAGGTAAATGGACTGAAGAAAATAGAGGTGATTTTAATGATGTTTCTACTGCAAAATTATTAGTTGAACCAGCTAAAAAATTATTAAATGCAAATCTAAAAAAAAGGTTTGAAGATATTGATTTAGAATTTAAAGCTAGACAGTTAAATGGTTTAGATATGGTACTTGATAATGCTTTAGATAATATTGCAGGATCTCCTAATTTAGCAAATGTTTTAAATAGATATGTAGATTTAGCTAAACCTCATTTAAAAGCAACTGCAACTGGATCTACAGGTCATCAAGCTATTGTAAGATTAGAAAAAAGAATAGAAGATGCTTTTACTAGATCAAATAATCCTGATTTATTGGAAAAACGACTTAATTTAGCGTTGCAAGAAAAAGGTCAAACTCCAATGGGTTTTAGAAGTTTATCTGAATTACACCCTACTAAATTTGGTGTAATACCTGTAACAATGTTAAAACAACGGACTGTTACCAGTAAACATCAAGCAAATAAACAATATCAAAATGCGGTAGTAGAATTGTCTGTAGCAGATTATTTACAAGTTCAAAGAGATTTACCAAAAGAAAAACGAGCAACAGAAGAAGATCAACTTGAATTTGTTAGAGGATTAATTGACAACAACCCATTAGTTACTGGAGATGTAATTGAAAAGGTTAGTAAACTTTTTCTAGATCCTCAAGATGAGTACGAAAGTGTATTGTCTATAAAAGGTAAAGTTATAGATAATGGAGGTGTTTTAACAAAAGCTGATATTATTGATCCTTCTTTAGATGGTGATGCAGTAGACGCATATTTAGAAGCTAATCCAAAAATTAAAATAGTTGATAAGTTATATCCAGATTCTGAAAAGAAAGATGTAGAAGATGTTACTAAATCATTTAAAACTTATTTAGCTGGTCTAAATACGTCATTTACAATAGATCAATATGGTAACGTAAAAGATACTTCTGGTACATTTAACAGTGCATATAATGCTTTTCTTTCAGAAATTAAGTTTAACGCATATAAAATACAAGCTGAAGCTGAAGCTACAGGTGCTGCTAAAACTTTTGGAGAAGCTATACGTGAAGCTGATGTTGCAATGAGAGGTATGATAAACCAAGCTCAAGATCCTAAGTTTGCAGATAATAAATATTATATTGACCCGTCTGAAGGTGGTTTTGTTAATGTAATGAAAGAACAAAATATATATCCATACTTAGAGCAAAATAACGTTAAAAATATTATAGAAACAATTAAAGCTGAAGAAAAATCAGTAAGTGATCCTATATTTAAAGATGTAGAATTAGATTCAGAAGGTCTTTTTAACAATCCTATTGCAGATAAAATAGCTCAAACATTTAAAGTACCTCCATATGACTTTGCTAAAATACAAAGCGAAGCACATGATATACCTTTTGATGTAGAAGCACCTAAAGATTACGAGTTAAATAGAAACAAGTCTAGGTATTCAGAAGGTATAAATACATTACAAGATTTACAATCTAAAAACAATACAAGTTATAAAGCTGTAAATCGTGCATTTAATGAGTTTTTTCCTATGAATGAACGTACTTTAACTGAAGCTTGGAAGGGTAAAGATTTTACCAGTGTTATACGTAATGAAATGGCAGCCCCCGCACTAGAATTAGATGCAGGTCAGATACAAATTATTGACGGTAAAAAGTATACAGGTCATAGATTAATAGGTATATCTGATTTAGGTCAATTTGGTGCAATTAGAAAACCAGGAGAAGATGGTACACCAGAAGGAGCTAGTACATATCATGAAGGTATAGATGTAGGTACAACTTACACTGAAGGTTTCCATACAGCTTTTAACATTAAAGATGGTACTGTAGTTGCTAACGCTAGTGATTCTAAGTATGGTGTGTATCTTGATATACAAACACCAGATAATGTCATTTATAGGTTTGCACATCTTAAAAGTTATAACCCTAATTTAGTTATTGGTGCTAAATATAACGGTGAAAGAATTGGTGAGATAGGTACTACAGGAGTAAGTAACGGAGAGCATTTACACTTTGAAAAAATTGTAGATGGTAAAAGAATAAATCCAGAAAGTGATTTAAAATTATTAACTATTGGTAAACGACTTGAACCTACCATTGGTAAGTATCCTATAACAAGAAGGATGCTTACAGCATTATCAAAAGCACAAGATGATGACAACCCCTTAAAAGGTTTTTCAGCTGCTAAGGCACTGCATCGCTACAGGCAAAGTGAAGAGTTACAGAAAGAAACATGGGCTTATCTAAACAGAACATCATGGAAGGGTGCATTTCAAAAAGCAAATGGCGATCCATACATAGCTGCTAGGTATCATGTTGCTTATATCCTACGGGGTAATATGGACTTATATAACTTACCTACAATCAATGCTTTTGCTAATAAATATATACACAAACTTAGAACTCAAGGAGTCTTAGAGTAATGTCAAACGAACTAGAAAATCAACTACCCCAAGGGGCAGAAGAGGAGATAGTGGATGATGAAGAGGTAAATTTACCCGATCTTTCTGATATGGGTAGTTTACAACAAGAATTTGAAAAAAATGCACCTGCATCTAGCAACCCAATCATGAAGGCTGCAGACAATGTAAGTGGTCTTATGGAAGATGCTGCTGTCAATGTACGTGATTTTATTGATAACAATTTACAAGGAGATCAAAGATCTAAAGAAGATATAAGAGCAGATCGTGAAGCTATACGTCAATCAGCTAGTGATGATATGGCTGCAGGACAGGAAGTAATTAATCAATCTACAAATCCTGTAGCAGAAACTCTTAGAGCTGGTACAGGCGGTTTAATAGATGCTTATGAAAGTTTAGGAGAGTTTGCTGGTTTATCAAAACAAACTCTTGAAACAACTGCAAAAAGTATTTTAGGTATGCCTGTAGAAGATGAGGATAATCCATTTAATAAAGATTATAAAAAAAGAACTTATCTAGAAGTACCAGATGTTTATGAACCAGAAAACCAAACACCTTTAGGTAATTTTGGTAGAGCTTTAGTAGAATTTGGTTTGTTAACTAAATGGACAGGGAACTATCTTGGTGGTGCAAACAAAGCTTTACTAGCTCCTACAGGTGCTAAACTTATACCTAAAGCTCCACAAATTATTAGATCTGGTAAAGCATTTGTAGCTGGTAATCGTATACTTAATTTTCTTGTACCAAAAACTATTGGTGCTGCAAAAACATTTGGTACAGGTAGTTTAGCAGAACTTATCTCATCATCATCTGAACAAGCAAACTTAGCTAACGCTGCACAAGAATATGTACCTTGGTTATTCCCAGGTCTTATGCAAAGATTAGCTATAGATGAAGATGATACAGCATGGGTAGCAAGAATGAAAACAACTACTATAGGTGGTGGTGCTAACTATGTTGGTGACTTCTTAGGTGCTTTTGTAAAAGGCAGTAAATTAGCATCAAAAAAATTTAAAGAACTTGTTAAGAAAGGTGATCCTGCTGAAGTAGCAGCAAAAATAGCAAACAAAGAAGCTACTAAAGAGTATCAACAAGAGGTACTTAAAAGTTTAATGAGACGAGAAGAAGCTGCAGAAAAACTAGCTGAAGTCAAATTAAGCCAAGGTACGGGTATAGATCCTAGTGATCCTCTAGATAAATATATACGTAGACATTTAGATGAAGAAGATTTAGTTCAGTATGACAATGTTACACAACAACTAGATGATGTTAATGTTGATAATAGAATTAATGCAAGAGCTACTATTGAAGAACTAACTTCAAAAGCTAAAAGTCGTGGTGCTGCTCAAGATGATGTATGGGATGATGTAAGGTATTCTAGTACAAAATTAGATTCAGAAAATGCTGGTAGACAACCAGATCCTAATGTTAATCCAGATCAGTTTGATGACTTTGAAAAGAGTACATACGCAAGAAATGTTGATGCTGTAGAAGATGTTGTCAAAGAAGCTAGGAAAGATAATGACATAGAACAGGTATTGTTTGATGAAGCTGATATACTAAAAGCTGCAAGACAACCAGTACACAGTTCTGAGAATGTCTTTAAAAGTATGGTCAAAAGGTCTGCAGGTGGTGATAAAAACCTAGAAGAAATTATGACTGAAGTTGTTGAGGATATTAAAACCGAAATGCTTAGAACTTATAAGGCAGACGAATATGAGGACTTAGCTATACAGGCAGCAAAAAGAGCAGAACCTATACTTGGAATGATAGCTAACTTTACTAAAGGTGATGTAAAAAATATTGCTAAAGAATATACTAAATCAATAAACGCATTATTTAAAGGAAAAGGTGGTTCTAAACCATATAGAATATACTCGTATGGGCCAGATAGAGTTGGTGATGGTAAAATTATCAAAACGATTGATCCTATACAAAAAGATGCTAACATGATTGTTTTAAAATCATTAGCAAAAACTATGTCTAATTTAGCTACAGGTGCATTAGAAGTTAAAAATAATTTAACATTAACTCAAAATTTTGAAAAGTTAGCTGACTTAATGAAAGTTGTAACTCTTAAAACAAAAGAGCAAATGTATGCTTGGGGTATAGATGGACAACTAGCACAGTCAAATGTAAAAATTCTTGATAAATTAGAAGCTAAAAAAAGAGGAACTTATATAGCTGAGGCTGCAGAAGATGCTGAAAAATTACATACAAATTTAATTAATTTAGTTAAACAAGGATATAAAACAGGTGATATGAAACCTGTAGAAGATCTTATAACTATATTTCATTTAACAGATGGTGATGTATTAACTTTAAATGATATTGGTGAGTATTTAAGAGCTAGAGTATTTGGTGGTAGTTTTTTGGGGTTTACTGGTAAAGATGGTCAAAGATTTAAAGCTATACCTTCTAAACTTGTACAAGAACTGATAGGTATAACATTTAATGGTTTATTAGCTAGAATTAAAACTCCAGTTAAAGCTGTTATTAGTACAGGTTACTTAGCAGGATCTAGACCTTTTATGAGGTTTATTGGATTAATGAATCCACTTAGCATATCAAGATCAAATATTGATGCAGGATTTTTAAACTCGAAAGGATATAAAGAATTATTTCCAAATTTTCAAAGTAAAGAATTACAAGAAAAAGAAATAGCTAGTGCTTTATTTCAAATGGATTCTACAGTTAAAAGTTTACAAGATAGTTTAGCTATTTTCAGTAGAAATTATAAGCTAGGTTTAAAAGGAGCAGATATGGACTATGCTGGTAAGTATGCTATTGAAAGGCGTACTAACCAATGGAAAGGTTTGTCTCAATTTTTAAGCAAACAAGATGTTGACCCTAATGTAAGACTTGGTTATTATATATCTGATTTTTTACATAAATTTAATACTAATCCTGCAGCTCGACATTCAACAATAGCTATGGGAGCTGGAGATGCTTCTGCTAGATATGTAATTGGTATGCAAAGATTAGTAGAGGAAGCATTTCATGAAGCTATGGATGCAGGTGCAAGTATTAAAGACTTTAAAAAATTTCAACCTAAATTTGAAGAATTAGTCGAGAAAAAAATTTTTAGAATAAAAGAAATAGATAATGGTGACGGTACATTTACAAAAGTAAAGATAGTATCTGATAAATTAGCTAGATTAGCTGGAGATGAAGCTACATTAACTAAAAATTTAGATGGTTTAGGTAAGGCATATAATGCTATGTTGAAAGCACTTCCAGGATCTGAGCTTTTATTTAAGTTTATTACACCTTCTATTAACGGTTTAAAGTTAGTATTTGACCATTCTCCTGCTGCTGCTCTATTTAATAAGAAATATCATGCTCTTCTTAGAGGTGATATGGTAGAATTACAGAAACTTGGTATTAAACAACGTAATATTCCAGGCGAAATTGCACAACTTGAAGGTCAAATGGTATTTGGCACAGGTATTACAGTGTTATTTGGCATGCTGGCAGCTACAGGTAAGTACACTGGAGACCTACCTAGAGATCCAGGAGAACGTGAAGCTTGGATTCAAGGTGGTATTAAACCTAATTCTGTTAGATTTGGTGTGCCATTTACTGATGAACAAGTATATTTCAACATACAAGGTGTAGAAATATTTAGTACACTAGCTAGAGTTATAGCTAACATTGTAGGTAATGCAGAAGTTATAGGTGAAACAGCAACCAGTCAAGCGTTTGCAAGAGTATCAAACATTACTGCAAGTTTACTTGTTGATAATGGCCCATTAGGTGGTATAACAGAGTTTTCTAATATATTTACAGCTGAAAACAAAGAAGCTTTATTTGGTCAAAGTGCAGCTAATGTATTAGGTAGTTTTATGCCAATGAGTGGTAGTTTTAGTGACTTTTCTGAACTTATAGATGGTAGTATGAAAGAACTAGAGTCTGTAAATGAAAGAATATTATATAGAGCTTCTGTAATCAAGCCTATGTTACCACAAAAATATGAAATTTATAACCCAGAAAGACAGGAAAAGAAACTACGTATGAGACCAGATAATTTCTTTTTAAGAATGTTTGGTATGATTTCTCCTATAGGTATAGATTTTGAGAAAGATGATCCAGTTGTTGATGCTCTTATAGATATTAGATATGATGTTAATGCAAATCTAACTTCTATAGATGGAGAGCAACTAACAGGCCCAGAACAATCAGAAATACAAAGACTGTTAGCTATTGATCCAATATTTAGAAGACGGTTAGAAAACAAAATAAACGAACCAGCTTGGAAAGAATCTCTTGAAAAGTATAAAAAAGAAGATCGGAAAGTAAAAACTGGCCCATTTTCTAAAGATGGGGTGTTTGGTATTATTGGTGATGACAAAGGTGGATATAATTATAAAGAAGAGCAATTTTATACAGAAATAGATCAAATACATACTGATGCTAAAAAGAGAGCTAAACAAACAATGCTTCTTCCAGGCACTAAGTTTTCTGATTTATCAGATAAAAAATCGTTAAAAAGTAGAATAAATGTAAGAAAAGCAAAAACTATATTACAAAATAAAAAAGGTTATACTTACCAAGATATTAATAATGTAATTGAAAAGACTAACAATCCATCTAAAAGATAGCACCAATCCTATACATTGATTATCAATGGCAGTTACAACTAAAAAACAATTCGCTGCTACGACTAATGCAACTACAACTGTATTTAGTCCAGTCAGCAT
>MDTB01173480.1_pt1 | contig 10017 bp, 10 predicted proteins | sample 811161 | NCBI WGS metagenome assembly MDTB01 (sample SAMN05326650, study PRJNA326480) | marine metagenome | isolation source: seawater | place: Mediterranean Sea | collected 2009
CTAAACATTTTATAGCCTTCTGAGACGCAATCTTCATTTGTGAAACCGGCCCGACCAGCTTATTAATAAAATTCGCAAATAGGTATATCACTGACTTCCGTACTGAGTTGGTGGGTTTCTTTATCAGTTGGAAACCAGAAAAAGTTCCCAACGAAGACGCCAATGTTGGCTTTTCCACAACAAAATAGTGTGCCGGCAGTCTAAAATTCAACTTATTTTATTAAAAACTTAAGAGTAAAAAAACACCGTATTATGGAAAGATCAAAGTCGTCATAACGATATTAAATCGGAAGCAGTTTCTGTAAGCGGTGTGATTTATCTATTAACAGTACCCGAGCTAAAAATGGGTTTATGCCACCACCAAACCATTTAAACCTAGCGAATTGGTATACTTTTTCTGCATCCAAAAGCAGCGAATTTCCAGCCTGAGTTAAATTTTTTTTACTTTGAGTGTATTAAAATGCTTTTAATTTCTTTCAGCTGCCCACGTGAAATCTGTTCTTACCCTTTCACATGCTCCATCACATGCATTCATTGACGGACTTTATCAATCAGGATATGTCCTTCTCCCTTTAGCCGTTGCTAAAGTTTTTCCGAAAAAACCCTTTTTATCTTTTGCCTTAGCCGTCCATTGATATTTATTTTTTCCATTGGGTGGACATGGGCTTTTGTACTTAAAACTACTTTCAGCGACTTTTTCATCTTTTGAGATCTCAATCCAGCCACCACCATGATTATAGGAGGGGACATTCAAATCTTTCAATCTGAAGTCAACTCCAACCATTCCCTCAGGCAAGTTGGAGACGATAAAAATTGGATTTGCAACCACATATGTACGACCTGTGGTACACCTTTTCAAGCCATCCCATGAAAATGTAATCTTAAAGTCGCCAGCTTGAGCGATACTCCCCATTCCAATTGTAAGCAATATAGACAACAGTAAACGTAACATATTCTACTCCATTCAAACAGGCACTCGATTGACAATTTGCCTCCAAGCTTTGCCATCTTTCCATAAGGCAACATTTATAATCTTAAAATTCACGCCGTCTATTTCACGCACAAATGACATTGTCGTGATTTCAGGTCTATCTAACATGATTTCCCGTTGGTTTTTAAAAAAACCATCGGGAGCATTCGATAAATTGTGTTTAAAACTTTCTAACCATTGTTCTTTTGTCTCCATTGAAAAGTCGTCAACATAGACAAATTCATCGTGCATGGTTCTTTCAAAATACGCAAAATCTTTTTCATCTAACGCTTTAAGCAAGTCTTCAATCATGTTTAAAACCTCATATCTCCCCCGGGCAATTTGTGACCAGTCTCACATTTATTATCTCAGTAGCATTTAATACTACCACTGTGGCTTCACACGCCATGTTTAAACAGATCGAAATTTACCGTGTAAACAAGCGTACCCCGGTGGATTACAATAAAGCGTTTGTGAAACTGTCCACGGAAACTAAATTTTAATAAGAATCTGATAAACTCGCGATCCTATTTTTTATAGCCCCTTCAGAAATTCAATCTTAATGTTATCCAAAGATAATGTACAGGCCACGTTTCGGTAAACTTCTTTCAATTTTTTAGGTAGTACTAGAAAACTGCGCCCAATTCATCAAATTAAATTAGTGCACACACTAAATTTGAGACTTTGCTCAACCTAATTTGACACTGTAGGTGTTTTTTTGAAAATTTATTGCCACTGTTTTAAGTGCTTTTTACTATTTAAATCTGAAACTTTAGGTTTCACTGATATGAATTTACGCGATTTGGGAGAAGATTAGCTTGGTGTGTAATTACGAAGTTAGGGTATAGATTTTGGTAAATCCGACTAAGACTGTTTGAGGTACTGCAACGGAAAGCTAAAAGGCAAGTAGGCCACACGAGGTAAGAAATGACAGCACCTAATATCCTAATCCTAATGGTAGATCAATTAAACGGCACTCTTTTCGCGGACGGTCCTGCTGATTGGTTACACGCACCGAACTTAAAAAATTTAGCAGCACGTTCGGTTCGTTTTCAGAATTGCTACACAGCTTCGCCACTATGTGCTCCGGGACGTGCTTCTTTTATGTCAGGGCAACTACCTTCTGTTACGGGCGTGTATGATAATGCTGCCGAGTTTCCTTCTAGTCTACCGACCTATGCGCACCACTTGCGTCGCGCTGGCTATCAAACAACACTTGCAGGCAAAATGCACTTTGTCGGCCCAGATCAACTACGTGGGTTTGAAGAACGTTTAACGACAGATATATATCCGCCCGATTTTGGTTGGACACCCGATTACCGAAAGTCAGGAGAACGTATTGATTGGTGGTATCACAATATGGGTTCAGTAACTGGCTCTGGTACGTCAGAGATCACAAACCAAATGGAGTATGATGATGAGGTCGCTTTTGAAGCCGTACGCAAAATTTATGATTTGTCACGAGGGCATGATGAACGCCCTTGGTGTTTGACAGTAAGCTTTACGCATCCTCATGACCCCTATGTTGCACGCAAGAAATACTGGGATTTGTACGAAGATTGTAATCATCTTTTACCGATTGTTCCAGCGATGGCATACGATGATCATGATCCCCATTCAAAGCGCATTTTCGATGCCAGTGATTGGCGTAATTACGACATTTCCGAGGATGATATAAAAAGATCTCGCCGCGCCTATTTTGCGAATATTACTTATATTGATGATAAAATTGGTGAGATTTTAGACTCGCTGGAGCGCACACGTCAGGAAACTGTTATTTTGTTTGTCTCGGATCATGGTGATATGTTGGGTGAACGGGGTTTATGGTTTAAGATGAGCTTTTTCGAAGGTTCATCACGTATTCCTATGATGATAAGTTCAAGAGACCTTGAGCCCCGGTTGATATCTGATCCTGTAAGCAATATCGATGTTTGTCCGACATTATGCGAAATTGCTGGGATTTCTATTGCTGAGATCGCCACTTGGACTCAGGGTGAAAGCCTTTTACCACTTGCAAAAGGAGAAAATCGAGACACTGCTGTCGCTATGGAATACGCTGCTGAAGCAAGCTACTCACCGATGGTATCTCTAAGACTTGGGCGCTACAAATACAACCGATGTTCCCTTGATCCAGAACAACTGTTTGACCTTGAAAGAGATCCAAACGAATTGGTCAATTTGATCGAAGAGCCTAATGCGGCTTCTGAATTGGCGCATTTTCGAAAAATCGCACAAAAAAAATGGGATTTGGAGCGCTTTGACAAAGAGGTGCGCAGATCTCAAGCGCGTCGCAGGGTAGTTTATCAGTCCTTACGCAATGGTGAATATTACCCTTGGGATTATCAACCTATTAAAAGAGCTTCAGAACGCTTCATGAGAAACCACATGGATCTCAATAATTTAGAGGATAAGCAACGATTTCCCAGGGGGAATAAAACCCCAAAAAATTCGGCCCGAAATCGTAGATAAGTAAATGACCGACATCTTTCCAAGAAAACGAGTACTACTCATTTCACAAAAGTGGATGTAGCTTAATAATAATTCTGCAGTTAATTTCACATTTCATGTTGCTGAGTGTTACGACAAAACCAAACAAGGATAGTTAACTGCAAATACTTTTATATGACGTGCTGTTTCTGGTCATTACTTTTGTAAGCATTTGTTTCAGATATTGGGTCAGATATAAGTAGAGTGATTATTTCACTTCTTGTCACTCCCCTCAGAAGGTACGCCAATCCTCGTGACCGCATTGAGTTGCTCCCAGAAAAGCTGTTCTTTTTCATTATACAGCTCCACACAACCGGGAGAAGGATGCTATTGTAGATAGTATCAAAAAATCCCATCACTTCAGAGTTTGAGCTACTATTTTTGAGGCATTTTTCATATCAATTTCCGTAAACCAAAAGAAAGAAAGTGGATTAGTGGTTTATAGATCTTAACTTTTAATGATTGACCCACCGCTAGGAACAGGTTGTACGATTGAGGGGAGGAGTATGAATATGAAGCTTATCACCAAAGAGATTGTGAACTTTAAAAATAGATGTATATGGTCTTTTAATGGCCTGGTTCATGTTTCAAAAGCAGAGGCAAGTATGCGCCAATGGATAATTGCAAATATAATCTCGGCCTATTGTACTTTTATTACCCCGATTTCTTATGCAGAGCAGGCCCTCTTGCTAACAGGCGGGCTTCTTGTTCTTGCTGCAGAATGCATGAATACTGCAATTGAACGAGTTGTGGACGAAATAAGTGATCAACTCCGTCCAGCAGCTCAGCAAGCGAAGGACGCCGGTAGCGCAACGGTTGCAATAACAGCAATTGCGACAGGCGTTGCATGGCTGGTGATCATAAGTGGAATTTCCTGGTAGATTTACCAAAAATTTTATTGTGAGAGTTCTTAAAAGCATATGCGCTTAAATAGTTGGTAATAATTAATCTGTGCATCTTGTCAATCTAGACGCCTTAATATTCCTTCACAATAATGACCGCGCTAGATGACGAGTACACCCAGAGCCTAACAATTCGTCATTTTATGATGACCGAAGCCACCCTTTACGCAGACTATGCCCTTCAAGTTGCAAACCTTAAGGGTTTCATCAGCAATCGGAAACCAAAAAGTAAAAGGTCGAATAATTGCAAAGCTTTTGCAAGCCAATGAGGTCGTTGATACATCTAAGATTAGACAGGTCTGCGAACCCTTGGATGAGGACGAACAACGGGCCAATTTTGAAACTTAACAGCATTGTATTGGACTTGCTGCTGTTGGGCCTCTTTCGGGCCATAGAGATACAATCCAACGCATATCCTCCCAATTGAAAGGATTTTAAAAGGGTTAGATTTCATTTTCACGATACCTCGTAGTGTGCGGTTGTAGAAATAGCTTGAGGTCTTCCAACTGTTAATTTTAAACCAGAGCTTTTACAGTTTTATTGAGCACTGGTCAGGCTAGGTTCGAGCAATATCCCTCTCTGCTTTGTATAATAAATTTTGTATTAATTGCCAGTGACTGAGGGCGTCTTTACGTAAGCATAATTGCCTAAGGTGATTCGCCTCCACGTCATTATTAAAAATATCATACTAGTAAGTACAAAATGAAAAAGGTTCTTGAGGTTCTCCGCATGCAAGCCTTAAGAGTTTAGGTCGCTTTTACCCTAATTTCGCGACCGTTTGGGTGGCCTTTCCCTTCTTAGGCGGCCCATTAACATTTTTGAATAATTAACCACCATAAAATATTTTTGGCTAACTAGGATTCTTAGCTCCCGAAATGGACACTACATGGATGTCAGGCCGATTTCGAGTATTACAAAGCAACAAAGAATTGGGTTCAGCATAATACTTACGATTCTCGGGAGAACCACAATTTCATATTATGTTTTTCAGTTAACCAATTCTTTAAGTCGACAACTTGAGTTCTTGATGTACAGATTTTTAGAGTAACGGAAATGCAGACATCAAGGTAAAAGATGATTTAAAGGAAATTTTTTACCGCTTTGTACCACAGACTACCGTTCCCTTGATTTCTTATCTCCGACATACTTCTATAGGGCCGGATGATATGCCCGCCCATATCAAAAGATCCTTGCTCCTAACTCATTTATCCATTCCTATTTCAAGTGGTCAATTGCTCCTTGGTCGCTGATAGGTAAACTATCTTTTCGGGCATCGTAATGCCCCAGAAATACGCCATGTAATTGCGCATCTATACAAATAATTCATCGTTGATTTTGCGTCCACTCTAAATTTCTTAAGGATGAATTATGCTTGAGGCTTCCTGTTCACAAGTTGCTCGCATCCCAATTCATGTAAAATGAATTTTAAAGAATTTTTAATTTTTTCGTAAATATCTAGTGTGTTGTGAACCTTTGGGGAAAAAACTTCAAAAGAAAATGGTCCGCTATATCCTTGATCTACAAGGTTTTTGATTTGCATTACGCTACCAAGCATATCATTACTATCAATCAACTCCCTGTGTTCATCCTTCATTTCATTAATGGCTAAACCTTTTTCACTAACACCAGAGATATGCACTATCCCTGTTTGCTTCGGAAATATTTTTTTTTCCTGCGCAAGATGATGATGAAAGGTATCATGAACAAGTTTAAATACCGATGAACCACCTATATAATCTATCGCGCTAACCGCTTGCTCTTTTGTTCGCAGTGATGAGCTTTCAAATCCAAGTGGTTCCAGTAAAGCAACTATACCAGCTTCTTCCAACATTGGCTTTATTTCTGATAAAGCAAACTGAAGGTTGTATAAACGTTCGTTGTTAGTTTCAAGCGCACCATCATTTTGCGGAATAAGTGAGATTGTCTGTGCTCCAGATCTTTTGGCTACCTCGATTAGTTCACTGACTTTTTGGGCGACTTCATTTGTATATGCATTGAAAGGATATACTTGAGACAATCCATAAAGTTCCAAGCCAGCCTCTTGCACTGCTGCTGCTATTTTTTCTGGAATTTCGCCGGAAAAAAGTGGTGCAGATAGATCATTTCGAAATTCAATTCCACTAGCACCAATATCGGTTGCCAAATTTAAAAGTTCAAACCAATTCAGGTTTGGCGCCGTAATGTGGTTAACTGAGACTTTCACTTTCGCTCCTCCAAAAAATCACAGAAGGTCCAATGACCTCCAATATATGTTCAGCACAAATGCTAATAAAATTTGAGGGAAATAATCTTATCGCAGGATACTGGCACTTTTACCCAGAATAACGTTACCCAAAATTATGTGGATTCAGAAGACAATTTCTATGCTTTTCTCCAATCTAGACTATTGAATTTTTTACCCAACTTCTTCTTAAAAGAACAATTACAGATTTTTGCCCCTAGGACTTCTGCTCTGATTACTGCTAACGCTTTTATTCTTTTTATTGGCGCGGAGACTAAGTGGCAACACTCTGTTAGAGAATTATTTGGTATTAGGAGCTGTTACTTTTTAGTGATGTCAGCCAATTCAGCATTTTAGCAAAGAAAGCAAAGTGAGCAAAAAATACCTAAAAAAAGCGTGAAAGGGTGCACCAAAATCTTAGCCAATCAATATAATCCACTATGTTTTTTTACCTTATGATCGTAGTTGCAATAACAACTGTCGCTCAACTTACCACAATGATTGTAATAAAACTTGCCAAAATTAATGAAAAAGAAAATTCATTGAATCATCCATAATCGACCGGGCTTTAATTGGTACTTTTGAAATCATTCGCAGTGTCACAAACATGCAATACTTAGTGGCTGATATGGACGATGCGACAAGAGCCACGAACGATGGTAGTGAATTAAGTAAAATACCATTTGGCGCACTAAAACTCATTTTTTCTGCAGCATTCCTTTTGATTGCAATAATACAACTTTAAAGTATTTACGATATTCGCTAAATAATAAATTGGTTGGGGGATTAGACCAGCCACACCAACTTGTTTTAATGTAGCAGTTGTTTTGATACTCAATCTTAGCAGTGCCATTAATACTGCCCGAAGCGTGAGAATTTTTTCCAAAAACATTAACATGTGGCCGCAAGCTAGCTTCTTTGACGCCTAGCAATGATCGAAGCCTGCAGGTTTGAGTTTGACTGCCGTTTTTGTTCTAGACAATCACCTTAAAAGCCTCCGGCTCCACCTGAGCTTTGACAAAGTCGACTTCCATCTTCACAATTTTCACCAGCCAGAAAAAGGCCCATATCCCACCAGTCTTCCTTCAAGCGAGCGCCGATGAAATGGCTCCGGATGAAGCGAACTTTTCCCTTCTTTATCTGACACCCGCAGGCAGAAAGAATAAAGATCGATAACCCTAGAAAATTCCGCCACAACGGTCGAATTGCTCTTATCAGAACGTTTTTTTATGTAATTTTTCTTAACCGCAAAGATCTTTCGATGGATGCGATGGTTTCTAGATCCTATACAGTAGTGTTTGGCCTACTCCTGCAAAAATTTCTGTGGATAAGTTAAATTCAAGACTTGCACCCAATCTCAAAAATGTATCAGGTTGTTTTATGTCTGCTCTATCCGACTTTCATGCCCAACAGCTTATCATGCGCCACTGCATGTCCACGGAGGGCACCACAGACGCTGACTATGCTATGCAAGTTGCACGGCTCAAAGATTTTATCCGCAATGGAACACCTACACGTGCAGGACGTATTGTCGCAACCCTTATGCAAGCAAATGAAGTCATTGACGAGTTTAAGATTAGACAGATTAGCCAACGCTTGGATGAAGACGAGCGGCAGGCCGACCGATTTCCCTAATAACCTTATCTTAGCTTAGCCCCATTTTGGATTGTATCGTACCAAAGTTGTACAACCGTCTGAAAGTGCACTTACACATGCTAGTTTTTTGGCCGGCATGCGTTCTTTGAAAAAAGAAAGGAATATTCACGGCATCTGCGTGCAGCGAGCTTCATCTTACAAAAAAACGTGTCTTGCGAAGAACAAATGAAGTAGGTGAAATGGCCGGACATTCAAACATTGTTGAAATAGAAGACATATCTGTGGATGATACCTACCTACCCCCCAGGTATGGGCGAATGAACAAAAACGTTTCTGAGGCCTTACGTATGTCGGCTTTTGAAGAGGGCATTATCCTGGATCCTAATTATTCAGGCGGAGCCCTAGCTGGATTAATCCAATTGACCAGAAATGGAATAATAGCCTCCGGACAAAATGTATTGTTCATTCACACAGGTGGAGTGCCAGCAAATTTCGGATATCACAATGATTTAGAAACACTAATGGTTGACGCTTAGTCAATTGAGTGTTGTACAATTTTTCAGTGATGTGGAGTTTGTCCTGAGTTAATCATTGTAAAAGCAAGGTATTTCTATGATGAATAAAATACTTTAATATGCAGTCGAAAACCTTTTATTTAAACTCAAGACAATTTGGACGGAAATTGAGATGAAGTACATTTTCCTCACAAAACTGAATTGAAATTGATTGGAGTGAAATGATGGGGATATCAAATTGTAACAATTTTTCAGATTTTCGCGCCTTAGCGAAAAAAAAACTCCCTAGCCCAGTCTTTCATTACATTGATGGTGCAGCCGATGACGAGATAACCTATCAAAGAAATACAAGCGCGTTTAACGATGTTGATCTTATACCAAATGTTTTGGCTGGAGTTGAGCAATTAGACATGTCAGTGAGTGTGATGGGCCAAAAACTCAGTATGCCAGTCTATTGCGCTCCTACTGCTTTGCAGCGTTTGTTTCACCACGAAGGTGAACGCGCGGTCGGAAAAGCCGCAAGTAAATTTAATACTATGTTTGGGGTCTCTTCCTTATCGACCGTTTCTGTGGAAGAAATCGAAAACATTGTTAGCGGTCCCAAAATGTTTCAATTTTACTTCCATAAAGATAGAGGGCTTAATGACGCCCTGATACAAAGAGCAAAAGCCGCCAAATTTAATGTTATGGCACTTACTGTGGATACCATCACCGGAGGAAACAGAGAGCGGGACTTAAGAACAGGTTTCACATCACCACCAAAGTTAAATTTGATTTCTTTACTAAGTTTCGTCTCGCATCCGATGTGGACATGGAATTTTTTTACAAAGGAAAAATTTGATATGCCGCATTTGTCAGGTCATATAGCAGCTGGTACGAATTTAGCAGTCTCCGTAGGTGACTACTTTTCATCAATGCTTGACCCTTCTATGAATTGGAATGATGCAGAAAAACTTTGCAAGCAATGGAATGGAGAATTTGCTTTAAAAGGCATAATGAGTGTTGAAGATGCTAGGCGAGCTGTTGATATTGGCTGTACGGGTATAATGGTGTCGAATCATGGTGGGCGCCAACTTGATGGAGCTAGGGCTCCTTTTGACCAGCTTGCTGAGATTTGTGATGCTGTTGGCGATAAAATTCATGTAATATGTGAAGGAGGAATTCAGCGAGGCACCCATGTGCTGAAGGCTTTGTCTGTTGGAGCTAAAGCTTGTTCTTTCGGCCGATATTATCTTTATGCATTGTCTGCGGCTGGTCAAGATGGAGTTGAAAGAGCACTGGGGAAAATTAGAGTTGAGATTGAACGTAATATGAAGTTAATGGGTA
>MDTB01208086.1_pt1 | contig 10017 bp, 1 predicted proteins | sample 811161 | NCBI WGS metagenome assembly MDTB01 (sample SAMN05326650, study PRJNA326480) | marine metagenome | isolation source: seawater | place: Mediterranean Sea | collected 2009
AGAGGGTTTCTCCACACTTGTTGCAGAATGGCAACAAATCAGAGGACTTGATGATGATAATAAAGAAGAGATGACGCTTAATCTTAGTCCAGAAATTTGCCTTAAGATTCTGAGACGTATTTCAGATGAAGATGTTACATTTATGGGATTCAGTCCTACCTGGTCTCGCCCTGATTGGATGATTTGTCAGGTTCTTGCTGTACCTCCACCGGCTGTTCGCCCATCAGTGAAACATGATGCTCAACAGCGCAGTGAAGATGATTTAAGTCATATTATTGTCAATATTATTAAAACTAATAAAACTCTTCAAGAAAAAATCCAAGGTAATGCACCCGGCAATGTTATCCATGACTGGACGACACTTTTACAATATTATGTTTCAACTCTTGTAGATAATAAGATCCCTGGTGTTGCGGCATTCGCTCAGCGTTCTGGCAGACCTTTAAAGTCTATTAAAGACAGACTTAATGGTAAGCAAGGTCGCGTGAGAGGAAATCTTATGGGTAAGCGAGTTGACTTTTCAGCTCGTTCTGTTATTACACCAGATCCTAATTTATCTATTCGTGAACTTGGTGTTCCTATGAAAATTGCAATGAACTTGACATCACCAATTAAAGTAAATGATCGTAATAAATCTTTCCTTACTAGGTTAGTTCAAAATGGACCTAATATTTATCCTGGTGCAAAGATCTTGGTAAAGAAATCTGGTGAACAGATCTACCTTGAAAATGTAGACAGAGATTCTATTGTACTGAATGATGGAGATCGCGTTCATAGGCACATGATGGATGGAGACCCTGTACTATTTAATAGGCAACCTACACTGCATCGAATGAGTATGATGTGTCATGTGGCAAAAATTATGCCTAAGGGTGACACATTCCGTATGAATGTTGCAGACACAAAACCTTATAATGCAGATTTTGATGGTGATGAAATGAATATGCACATGCCACAAGATATTGAAAGCGTATCAGAACTTCTTAATCTTGCAGCGGTACCCTGGCAAATCATCTCACCTGCAAATAATAAATCTATTGTTGGAATCTTTCAGGATTCTATGCTTGGTGCATTTAGGTTTACTCGTGAAGATATTAAGTTTTCCCGACGAGATGCCATGAACTTGCTTATGGCTTATCGCAAAGTAGATCCAGATTCTCTTCCAGAGGGTGATAGTATCTCGTCATTTGATATTCTTAGCCAGATTCTTCCACCACTTACTTTGCACTATAAGACAAAGCAATTCAAAGATAATATGGATTCTAAAACTAGCAATGCTGTTCTTGAAATTAGGAATGGTGAATACATTCGTGGTCAGCTAGATAAGGGTGCTCTTGGAGATACATCAAAGGGTATTATTCATCGCATGGTTAATGATTTCGGAAACATGCATGCATCTGCATTTATTGATGATTTCCAAAATATTATTACAGAGTACATGAAATCTAGTGCTTACAGTGTTGGTATTAGCGATCTTATTGCAGATGGCTCTACTAATAAGCAAATTACAGATGTTATTACTAACAAAAAACGCGATGTTCAGGCATTAATTGATCAAACTCATCTGGGAATCTTTGAAAACAAAAGTGGACGCACAAATGAGGCTGAGTTTGAATCACAGGTAAATGATGTTCTTGGTCAAGCTCTTAGCCAGGCTGGTCGTATTGGTCTTCAGAGTCTAGATAAAGATAATCGTTTCGTTATTATGGTAAAAGCTGGATCTAAGGGCTCAGACATTAATATTTCGCAAATGATCTCTTGTTTGGGACAACAGCAAGTTGACGGTAAGCGCGTACCGTATGGCTTTGAAGATCGCACACTTCCTCACTATAACAAGTATGATGATTCGCCTATGGCACGTGGATTTGTAGAGAACTGCTTTATTGGCGGTTTAACTCCACAAGAGCTATTCTTTCATGCGATGGGTGGTCGCGTAGGTCTTATCGATACCGCAGTAAAGACCAGTCAGACAGGATATATCCAGCGACGACTTGTTAAGGGTCTAGAAGATCTCAAGGTAGAATATGATATGACTGTTCGTAATAATAAACAAAAGATTATTCAATTCTCGTATGGCGATGATGGAATTGATACAGTTAAGGTTGAAAGTCAGCGATTGCCCATTATTTCAATGTCACTAGAAGAGATTTATGCACATTTCCAAATGCCGGGGGATGATCTAAATGATGCAGCTTTTAAGGTTGCCTACACTAAACCTGCTTTGAATAGAATTAAACAGCAAAAAAATCAGCTTGCTGCAAAGTCAAATGCACTTTTAGATCTTATGATCGACAATAGGAAAGAAGTTTTGGAGAATGTCTTTCGAGGACGCGATAATAGTTCTGTAAATCTTCCAGTAGGATTTCAATACATAATTAAAAATGTTCAGGCGCAGCAAATGATCACAAGCAATTCCATCTCTGATATTACTCCGTTTGAATGTTTCGAGATTCTGGATAACACATACAAGAAATTGGAGAGCATTTATCATGTTAAGCCTTCAACACTATTTAAAATGATGTTTTACTACAGTCTTTCACCAAAAGAACTTTTGATGATTCGTCGATTTAATCGCAAGGCACTTATTGTACTAATGGATACTATTGTACTTGCTTACAAAAAAGCAATTATTGCGCCTGGAGAGTGTGTTGGCATTATTGCCGCACAGAGTATTGGTGAACCTACTACACAGATGACTCTTAATACCTTCCACTTTGCTGGTGTTGCTAGTAAATCGAATGTAACTCGTGGTGTGCCGCGTATCGAAGAGGTACTATCACTATCAGAGAATCCTAAGAATCCATCTTGTACCGTGTACTTGCTTCCTGAAGAAGAACAAGATCAAGAAAATGCTGAGAGAATTATGCATCGAATTGAGCATACTAAACTTAAGGAAGTTGTTAGCAGCATTTCAATTTGTTTTGATCCAGATGATGATACTAGTTTGATTACAGAAGATGCTGCTCTCATGGATCAGTATAAAGCATTTAGTGATGCACTTGACGGTTGCCTAGCAGAAGAACCAGAAATGGTTGAAGAAGAGCGTTCTAAGTGGGTTATTAGAATGGAACTTAGTGCCGAAGATATGCTAGATCGTGGTCTTACTATGGATGATATTAACTTTGCAATTAAGAATGCATATCGAGATGATATATCTTGTGTATTTAGCGATTACAATAATGATAACCTTGTATTCCGTATTCGCTTGAATAATATTATTAAAAAGAAGGGCAATAAAAAGACTAAAGAGCCTCTTGATCAACAGGATGAGATTTACATGCTGAAGAACTTCCAAGATGAACTCCTCGATAATCTTGTTCTCCGCGGTATTAAAGGTATCAATAAAGTCATTCCTCGAAAGATCCTTGATTCGATGATCTTTGAAAATGGCACATATAAACGCAAGGATACTTGGGTTCTTGATACTGTTGGAACGAATCTAATAGATCTTCTTGGCCTTGACTACATTGATAGTTCTCGTACCTTTACTAATGATATCCAAGAGGTATATCGTACTCTAGGAATTGAAGCAGCTCGTCAGGCAATCTTTAATGAGATTTCAGAAGTAATTGAGTTTGATAATACATATATTAACTACCACCATTTAAGTGTATTATGTGATCGTATGACTTGCAATGATAAAATGGTCTCTATCTTTCGTCATGGTATTAATAATGATGATATTGGTCCAATTGCCAAGGCTTCCTTTGAGGAGACACCAGAGATGTTCTTGAGAGCTGCTCGTCATGGCGAACTTGATCCTATGCGTGGTGTATCAGCAAATGTTATGTGTGGCCAGACAGGATACTTTGGTACCAGTGCGTTCTCATGTGTACTAGATACCGATATGATGGCTACTATCAAAGCGGAAGAAGAAGATCTAGTTGATGCTAAGAAGGCAATTGAAGAAGCATTTATGGGCATTGGACCTGCAGATGATCCATGTGCTATTAATAATCTTACAATTGAAAGTAATGTCGCGAATCTTCAAGCTGAAGACATGGGCAGCATGGCAGCAGATTATGATATGGGATTGTAAATAATGAAATAATTATATTATTTTTTTATGATTGTTATAATGTTAAAAGCCAGGTCGATCTTCTAAATTTAATTATTATTTGTTAATTTATTCAAATAATAATTTAATCTCAGGTTACTAGTTTTACTTTTTGTTTCAACTTTTTAACCTTATTTTTTGGTTTAGCAGTACCAACTGTATCTACAACTTTAAGTCGTCGTTGTCTAGGTACTTTAAACTTAGACAAAAAGTTAGCAAGTAAATCATCTGCCCCAATCTGTACTTGAATATCCCTCTGTGTTTCTGCGTTTAAACTGCTAAAAGCAATCTTTGCTGATGTTCCATCAATTAGTAAACGCATCTTTGGAGCGGCACTAGTTTTTACTCCAGGCATTTTGATAAAATAATAATTTGATACTCCTTTTGAAGGTGTAGAAGTAACTATTATACTACCTTTGGTTTCTGGAAACCTAGTTGCAGAATATAAAACAATAGGTAAATCAAACCGTCTGGCTAATATCCATAAATCTAATGAAGTTACGTAGTAATCTATGCTCATAACTACGTCTTGAATATTGACTTGACCTAATTCAATTTGTTTTACTATTAATGATTTTCCTTCTAATCTAAGTATTGCAAGTAATTGTTTGCTATATTTTTCCATCAATAAAACATATTCATCTGCTAATACTTCTTTTAATTCATTTCTCGTGATTCTTGCATTTTCACCATCATGTACTTGCAATATAGTTGTAATAATATCAAATGTACATTCATTAGGACTATCAGTAAAAACTAATTCTTTTGCGGTATTTGGAAAAGCTCTTTCCCATTTACCAGCTACATTGGCAATTTTTGATTTTGCACATGTTATTTGACCTGTATTTGCAACTACATTCTTTTTGTTTTCACTAATAATATTAGTATATGTTTTTGTCTCTAACGGTTCAGCAGTATCATATGTATTATACTTTAAAAATCTATTTTCTGATCTGGGTATTAAATTATCAAAATAATCTTGCGTTAGTAATGACTGTAGTAAAATAATTTCATCATCACCTAGATTGTACTTTAGATCAGAGAAAGACAAAAATACTCGTGGCTCAAATATAAATGATTTAATCCTACTATACCTTACAATTTCGTCAGACATTCTACCATAATACATTGCTTCATTATCAATCTGATTTATAAGATTTACTTTTGGTATCATAAGTTTGCAGTTTTCATCAGAAACCAAACAATATGGTTTATCTTTGCATTTATCAATTAAAATTGTATTACAATTACTTATACTATCAATCCTATCAATGAAAGCTTCATCCATTTCTGAAAAAGCAACAAAGTCTTGCATTAATGTTCTTAGTTCAACATTTACTCGGCGTAATTTTTCAATATATGTTAGTTTATCATTGCTTATATTTGCTTCTATGTTGCCTCTTACAGTTTTATGATTATATTGTCCCAAAAGCATTCGAACAGTATTTCTGAATGTGTTAAAAAATCCTGATTCTAATTTAATTCGTTTCATATATTTTAATCTCTCTTCATCAACATTTTCATCTGTAAGAGAGGTGTTGTTTGTATTGACATAATCTAAATCAGTTACAGATGGTAAATCATCCCCAAATGTATCTTGAACTGGAGGGTTAATTGAAACAAATTGATTTGTTTGGGTAATAATGCCAACAATTAATCCCGCATCAATTACTTTGAGTGCTGGTTTGCTCTTTATTTCATCCTTACTATCTTTGTTTACTTTTGTAAGAAGTTGTTTTGTTTTATCATATGACACCCCCGGAAATGTATCAATCCATTTATATGGAGCTAATGCCATCATTGGTGCTGATGGAAAGCAAGGAATCATGCCTGATAAAGCACCCTTATTTATTTGTAACCCAATAATTTTACCACTATAGTTCATTAACTGATGAGTGATAGTATATTTTTTTAGTTTTAAGATATAACTAATTCGTTCAAGAGAGATGTTTGTGCCAAATCTATAAATATTTGGTCTACTTGGAAGAGCTCCACATTTATCATTTAATGATGTTTTTATAGTTTCTAATACTTTTCTCAAATTAGGGAGCATATCTTTATATTTTAAACTAAATCTACGAGTAATAATATAACTGCTACCTTTATCTTCGTAACTAATTATTGGTTCAAATAAATTATTTTTCATCAAAAGTATCGCTGCACGTTTATTTACATCAAAAAAGGAACTAGCGTAATGATTAGTGGGACATATAACGCCGATGTTACCAGTAATATCATCATCTTTTAATTCTATAATAACCAGATTCAATCCTTTTGGAAACAGTTTTTCATTATTTAAGCAAACAAGATCCCATAAATATTGATAATTAATTTTAATATTTGGATCAGATAGATAAGCTATATAGTTTTCATATGATCGTGCCATCTTTTTAAAAACAAATAATTCTTCTGGATTTTCAGTATTTAAACTTTTGCCGATTACACTATCTTGATATTTTGAAAGATCTACTTCATTGCCAGCATCAAATATATCTATAAGATTACCGTTTTGTAAGGTGATATAAATATCAATATCTAATGATTGAATCATTATATTTTTCATTTCTTTTATACTGGGTGCTACATTTCCAGGCAATAGATCTGCATAAATTGACGCAATTGCAGCGATAAATGATTGTTCTGTGTTTTTTTCAACGCCAAGACGCACCAAACAAGGAGTATTTTGTTTAATATTAGTATTCTTAGCACTTATTTGACATTTTTTATTATCAGTATGAAGGAAACGTTGAAGATCAAAAGGTAAATAACCGATCCTTCCAGCTTCAAGCGGAAACTTTTCTGGACCTTTTACATATTCATCAAATCTATCTTCACGTGTTCTTGGAGCTTTTTTCTTAGGCGAAGTTTTTGGGGTTTCACCATCTTCTTGAATTTGTTCTGGTTGAGCAGGCTGAACTTCTGGAATATCACCTTGACATTTTTCTCTCAGTTCTACTTGTGATGGTGAATCCCAATTTTTATAGCAACAAGGAACACATTTTCCATCAGGATGCTTTGACGGCTTAATAAAGCCTGGAACAGTTCCAATATATTCACCATCATCATTTCTATGATAATTACTATCAAACTCATACACTCCACTACCAGGTGGCACATTTTTTGCAGAACGAGGTATAATATTTCCATATTTATCAGAATCAACATCTTCCTGTGTTAAACTAACACCATCTTTAAGACTCCAATATCTAGGACAAATATAGTAATATTTTGGTGTATTAGGTGTAGTTTGGTACTCAATTGCATGTTCATAAGATCCTGGATGTTCAGCATCAATTTTATCTTTTTCGGCTTGAGTTAAAATAACAGGTTGTCTTCTAACACTAGAAGGACAACTTCTGGAGTAAGATGAAAAGCCTGGTCCTACACTAGTTAAAAATAATGTTGGTTCTCTTTCTGTAAGTCTTTCAGAAAAAGGATTTGGATTTGATAAACTCATTCCTGTAATATCGGCTTCAAGATCATCACCCTCTGGAGTATTAGCACCACCACCTTGTTCTTCATCTTCGCTTTCTTCATCTGTATCACTATCACTATCACTATCTCCAATAAGCATACCTAGCAAACCTTCTTGCATTTCTTCATCAGCTTCTATAACACTATCAGCTCCAAATACAACTGCTTGTACCTCTGCTTGTTTGTCTGGTTCTTCAGCAGGAGCTATCACATCTTCTTTTTGTTGTTCTACTTCAACCGCTGCTCCTTTACATAATTGATCAATTCTCTCCTGTGGAACTAAAGAATCTTGTGGATCTTGTGTAATTATCATTATTGCTGTTACATATTGTGGAATTGTAGCAAGATATCCAATATCATTAATACCAGTTATAGTTGTTACTAAGTTTGCTTGAAACTTTTCTCTTACCATAACAGTTAAAAATCCAGGATTGTTTTTAATTTTAATCTTACGATTTCTAAATGCCTGTTGAACAACTTGTTGACGTGAAATAAACTCAACAAGTTTTGCTCTTGCCTCAGCCTCGTTATTAATACTTTTAAAATTATCAAGCAATCCTTTTACTACATCTACATCGTTCATTCCTGCGTTTAATGATTCAACTATAAAAGCTTCAGTTGCATCCATTTCATTGTAATTTGCTACTTTTTTGAATCTTAATGCGGCACCTTTAACTGTATCATCATCAATAACGTTAAAAACACTGGAAATACATCTTGTTATAGTTTTTAAATTAAGTTTTTTACGAAGAGGTGTTTTCATGTAATATTCCAGATCTTCCACAATAATATTTTCATTTCTGATATCTGTAAAACGACGCATGTTATATCCTCTTTGCTGAAGATATTCAGATATACCATCAATTATTGGATTACATGAACTAATAAGAACATCGTTTATTTGTTGTATATTTAAAGCAACTGGCATATCTAATTTTGCTTCAATTCTCCCATCATCAAAAAAACCTAACAAAATTGGTGATTGATGTAGTCCTTCTGCTTCTATGTAAACGGATACTTCACTATTTCTTGCCATAACCTTCATTTGCTTAAAAATAGTGCCTTTTGATAAATATGGAATTTTATTACCATTAGTTGCAGTCTTATCAGCATATAATCTATATATTTTCTCTTGTCTTCTAGCTGGATTATATTTTATCATTGGATTAGTTTTGTTTGCATTAATAAGTTTGAATATAACATCTAGTGGCATATTATATCTATATTCAGGAACAAGAGTAATAGTAACGCGTTTTATACCTTGTTCAATAATACCATAATTACCTTTTCTACTAGTAACTACGTCTTTGAACATATCAATATTTCTAAGATTTGTTTGAAATGCAGTATCATTTACAAGTGTATCAGTTTCTGCAATTAATCTTTCTTCACGTTCTTGATATGATGAAAGAGATGTTATTTCCATTTCTTTTAAATATGGATAGTAAACTGAAATAGTAGTTTCTTGCGACAATCTTTGTTTTTCAGCATATTGTAATACATCAACTGCGAGACATACGTATATAATATTACTGTCAATCATAGGTGACTCCATTAAAAGATTTTGATTTGTTGTTGTAAGTATATCTGAAGAATGTCTTACTAAGAAATCATCATATTCAACAACATTAAATGGATTTACAGTATATGGATAATTACCTTCAATTGCCATAAACTTTTGTCCAATTGGTTCGGATACCATCCAAAAATCACGTGATGTCAAATCTAAGCTTAAAATATCATCATAATCATATTCATCTTTAATAGCAAGAGCATCAATATTAATATTATCAATATTTAACAAAAATTGTATAAGACGATCTCTTGTTAATATAATTTTTCCATCTTGAGTTAATGTTTGATATACTGAAGTTGGGTTAAGTGTTTTTTTAACTTTACAATAAAAATATATTCCTGAATATGTTGGTGGATCACTTGAACTAGCCAATACATATTTTTTCTTTATTGTTTCTATTGTATCATCTAAATGTATTTCTCCCGTTGTAAATACAATCTCTACATCATCTCCAAATATTGCTATATCTGATTCAGTAATAACTCCTTCAAATATTGGATTAGACGGTTCAAGACGATAAAGCTGATTTATATCTACGCTTTTATCTTCAATTACATTCGATCCCATAAAAACAAAAACCTTCCTAATTTCATTATCGACAGTATAGCAGATCTTATAAATACCTGACATGATCTATATAAAGATACGACTATTTTATTATTAATACAATGCAAATCCGAATTATTGCTGCTGTAGATGAGGAGAGAGGCATAGGAAAAGATAATAAACTACCATGGAGTAATAGAAAAGATATGCAGCACTTTTCAAGGATAACAACTGGAAATGGAAAAAATGCTGTTTTAATGGGAAAAAATACATTTACAAGCATTGGTAAAAAACTACAAAATAGAATTAATATTATTCTTAGTAAAAGTATTCATCCAGAGACTATACCAAAAGATATAAATAT
>MDTB01234642.1_pt1 | contig 10017 bp, 11 predicted proteins | sample 811161 | NCBI WGS metagenome assembly MDTB01 (sample SAMN05326650, study PRJNA326480) | marine metagenome | isolation source: seawater | place: Mediterranean Sea | collected 2009
CAATTAATTTTGGAGTACCAACACTGAACTCTTGAGGTATTCCTTTCGCTGGTGAAGATTTAAATGAACTTTCACTGCCTACCCATTCTCCACCTATTAAATGTTTACCTTTGATCATAGAAAACCTGTTATTTAAATAATTAAATGTTTATAATTTCTTTAGCGCATTTTTATTTTAGAAGTTACTAATTACTGTCTACAAAAACAAAATTATTCTCCAAAAAATTAGATTTTAATCTGTCCAAGTGTCTTGTTTTAACAAGAAAGTAGTCCGTGTTAAAAGTAGTGACTGTTAATACAGAACAACCGCTATTAGAACAGATAGTGGTTATTTTAGACCAAATACCAGTCGCCTCTACTTCTAATTGGCCAACAAGTTTTATACAATTCCATTTGTCATCTCTTTGATTGCTTTCTATTACAATACTAGATTCACAAATTAATGATTTTTCGTCATCTGTAAAAGTAAGTGAAAAAAACCCTCTATTTTTAAAAAGTGAATCAGGAATATTGTCTTTTAAATGCAATTTGTGGATCGAAAATTGGCCTGGTAGAATTTTCAATTTCAATATTTGCATATTTGTTAAATTTATATAAAGATTATTATCTTAATTTTTTTCCCAGTTTTTCCACCATTCATTAAAAATTTTAAATTGTTTTTCAGCAAATATGGCTTGACTCAAACTCAATTGGTCAGATTCATAAAAATTAAATTTATATTCTTCTTCACCATTTAATTTTAATAAATATTTGTAAAAAAGGACTAAATCTGGCCCTTCATCAAAAGTTGATAAAACGTTTAATGCATCACTTAACTCTAAAGCCTTACTTCTGGACTGAACAATGCCATTAGATGCTTCAATACATAATTCGTAAAGCTTTAGAACAGCATTTGGTAAAACATTCCCAATGCCAGTAATGACACCAATAGCACCACAATTTACAATCCCATGAAAAACTTGTGTATCTACCCCTACAACAAGGGCAAGGTCTTCTTCGGTCTCAGTTATATTTTCAGCTGCATAACTTAATGATTCGGCTCCACCAAACTCTTTAAAACCAACTAGGTGAGGAAATTTTTCACGAAGTTTAAAAAAAAGATCAGCTTTAGTTTCAAAACCATAATATGGACTATTATAAATAACTGAAGGTAATCCTCCCCCGGCTTCTAGTATTGATTCAAAATGATTTTTCTGAGCTAATGGAGAGCTTCCTCTTGAGAGCACTCTTGGGATAATCATCAGTCCCACAGCACCATTTTCCAAAGCATGTTTAGAGTGCATCTTAGCTTTTAATGTATTTTGAGCTCCAGTTCCAACAATTACTGGAATACCTGCTTTAGTTAAAGAATATACTCCTTGTTGTCTTTCTTCATCTGTTAGTAGTGGCCAGTCTCCCATAGATCCACAATACACAACTGACTTCATTCCAGAATCTATTAGTTGCTTTGCTTTTTCCACAAGCAATTCAAAATCTGGTTCTCCCTTATAATTACACGGAGTCATTATAGCTGGGATGCACCCTTTAAATACATGTTCATTATTCATATATAAATCCGATTAAAATTAAGTATTATTTTTTATTAAAAATTAAATATATACCAATAATTATAAAAATTGTTCCAATAATTTTATGATAATTAAATGATTCTTTTAAAATATAAAAAGAAAAAATCATTGTTACCAATATAGTACCACCTAGTATTATAGGTATTGCTGTATTAGCGTTTAATGCACCATCTGTATTTGAAGCATTAAATAAGTAAAAGTATCCTATTTCTGCAATTCCAATAGAAATTCCACCAAATACAGCATAGAGGTATGTTTTAGAAGGAAGAACAAAAATATTTTCACCTAATGAAGACAAATAAATTGAAAAAACTGAAGTAACTATTAAGGCAAAAATTTGCAAACATAATGTGGCAGCAATACCATTATTATTATTAATATTTTGAGCACCGGCTAGTTTAATAAATAAATTATATCCTGCGTACGCGAGAGTCACTGTTATGAGTAAATAAGAATTATTCATGATTTAGTTCATATATTCACCACCATTCACATAAAATGTTGACCCAGTTGTAAATTCAGATGATAGTATACAATCTACCATACGTATAACATCTTGAGTTTTACCGAGTCTCTCCATTGGTATACCTTTTACAACAGAATCAAATCCTTCTTTGGTGTCAAGTTTATATCTCTCTCTAACTTCAGGAGTATCTACAGCACTAGGTATTAAACAATTAACCTGAATACTTGGAGATAACTCCAACGCTAAGCATTTGGTAAAGGCTAAAACACCAGCTTTTGCGCTACAAAAATTCACGCCATTTTTCCTTCCTTGTATTCCACATGCTGCAGATATATTTATTATATGCCTAGAACTTTGTGATTTTAATTTTGCAAATTCCTGGCAACATATAAATGTTCCTTTTAAATGAACAGAAACTACACTATCCCAGTCTTCTTCTGTCATCTCCAGGAAAGGACCATCTCTATTTATACCAGCGAAATTTATAAGATAATCTATTTGTTTAAATCTATTATAAGCTGATGCGAACATATCTTTTACTTCTTGTCTTTTTGAAACATCAACTTGATAAGAAAGAATATTTTTACTATTCAATTCTCTTAAATCTATTTTATTTTTATCAGCGAGTATAATTCGCAAACCCTGAGAAGACATATATTCTGCTACAGCCGCGCCGAGACCTCTTCCTGCTCCAGTTATTAAAATAACCTTTTTCGGATCCATTTTTAAATTATCCTTAAAAATATTAAAAATTATTTATTTATAAAAGACCTTATTTTGTTCATGTAAAATTTTCTGATGCAGCTCAATGCTCTCAGAACTCAAATCACAAATAGGTGGGGGAACTAGCTCAAAATTATTAAAATTATCTTTCCCTCTAACTAAAGTTGCATAGTCTTTATCCATTTCTAACTGTTTCATATCAGTAGCAATATAATTTATAGACAATCCAATTCTATATTTATCAGTATTATTTGGTGCTGATGAGTGCAATATTTTCCCGTGATGGAGAGAAAACTGTCCCGGCAATAATGGGGCATAAATTTGCTCATGTTCTATATTTTTAATATTTACTTCCTGCCCTCTAGTTAAAAAGTTATTTTTTTCGTAAGTATCCTTATGCTTTTGCAAACCTTTTTTATGAGATCCGGGTATGAAGCTCATACAACCATTTTCTATTGATGCCTTTGTGAGAGCGACCCATGCAGTTACTTCTCTATCCTTATTGAGACCCCAATAACGCAGATCTTGATGCCAACTAATAAAAGTTTTACTATTTGGTTTTTTTATGAAAAATGAAGAACCATGAACTAATAAGTTAGGACCTAATATTATTTCAATTGAGTCTAGTATTTTTTTGTTGCGAATAATCTCATCTACAAATGTGAATAATAAATGCGGTAAATTAATCTGAGCATTATTTCCAAGAATTATATTTGTCGTTTTTTTCTTGAGCTTAAAAAGGCGCTCCTTGTAGTATGCAGCTTTATCTCCACTAAATGCATTTAGTGGAGAATAATAACCTTTTTCATTAAAATTATGTAAAATATTCATAATAAAAAAGTCTATTGGATCTTAAGAGATGTAATTTAAAAAATTTACTCCACATAACCCAATAATCTAGGAATATATAATGCAATTTCAGGAACATAACTAATTATCAGTACTGTTGCAACTAGGACAATATAAAAAGGAATAAGAGATTTAATAACTTTTTCTAAAGGCTCTTTACTTAAACCACAAGCAACATAAAGACAGACTCCGACGGGTGGAGAAATCAATGAAACTCCCACATTAGCCTGTACTAGTATGCCAATATGAATAGGGTGCATTCCCAGGCTTACCCCAACTGGAACTAAAATAGGCATAAGTATTATTAAAGCCGGCAGAGCATCCATAATCATCCCGAGTAAAAAAAATACTATGTTTACAAATAAGACAAAAATTATCCAACTGTCAGCATAAAATTTTATCGATTCCGCTATAGCGTGAGGAATTCTCTCAAACGTCAATACATACGAAAATACAGATGCCATTCCTAAGACTAGAAAAACAATGCCTGTGAGTTCACTTGTCCTTAAAAAAACTTTAGGTATGTCTTGTATTTTTAGTTCTTTATAAATAAAAAAAGACACGATAAATCCATAAACAACTGCTACAGATGAAGCTTCTGTTGGAGTAAATATTCCCCCAAGGATACCACCTAATATTATAATAACCATAAGTATAGCCAAGGAACCCCGCCTTATTATTCTTAATTTCTCAGAGAATATAATCTTAGGTTCCAAAGGTAGGTTCATTTTCCATGCATAGAAATAAACTAGAGCCATTAAGAAAATTCCATTTACGAATCCAGGCAAAAAACCTGCAGCAAAAAGACCTCCTATTGAAATATTAGCAACAATACCAATAATAATTAGATCAATAGATGGTGGTACAAGCTGAGATGTGCCCCCGGCTGCTGCTACGATTGCGGTTGCGAATGTTCCTGGATACTTCTTTTTTTTCATGGCAGGTATAGTTACAGAACCTATCGCAGCAGTATCAGCACTAGCTGAACCACATACACCAGAAAAAAACATGGTAGAGATAATTGATACCATGCCTAGTCCGCCTCGAAGTCTTCCAACGAATACCATTGCTAAATCAATTATCCTGTGAGCAATTCCGCCTTCACCCATAATTGTTCCAGCTAGAATAAAAAGAGGTATTGCTAGTAATGTGAAAGAGTCTATTCCAGCAAGGAATTTTTGTGGTAGGAAAATTAAAAAATCTGAAGACATTACAAGGATAGCAGCTAGTGAAGCTAGCCCTAGACACATAGCTATAGGTACTGAAAGGACTAATAAAATTGCTAAAACAATTCCTAAGACGATTCCTGGTTCCAATTTATTATATTATTATTTAATTTCTAGTAGAGTACTCTAAATAGAAAGATTTTATTAGGTAATATAACATTAGGACGCCACCTACGATTGTAGAAGAGTAAGGAATTGCATATGATATTTGAGTTCCAGGACCTAATCTACTGGTAGCATTAAAAGTTAGTTCTATCGAAAAATATATAAAAATAATTAAAAAGATAGACATTAATGTAGTACTGAATAATAAAACATTATTTTGCATTCTTTTTGAGAATTTATTTTTTACGAAACTAAGTGAAAAATGTGATTGAATTTTAAATCCATATGCTGCACTGAGCATACCCATCCACATTAATAAAAACCGACAAGATTCCTCAGACCATGAGAGAGAAACGTGTAATAAATATCTCGAAATTACTTGAAAAAAACTTATCGAAACTAATAATATTAAAATCAGACAAAGTGTTGATTCAAGTGGATTTTTAAATATATGTATTAAAACTTTCTTCACTGAAATTCTCAGGTGTTCTTAAAAATATTATATTAACTTCTAAATTTATTGGTCAGGATGCCTAAAGTCAAAACCCTAGGCATCCTGATTGTTAAGATGTATTTACTAAAATAAATTACTGAGAATTTACCTGTCTTATTGTAGCCATACCACCGACTCTTTTTGCATTTTTTGTATAAACACTTTTTACAGCATCTTGAAAAGGTTTTTTATCTACTTCGTAGAATTTAATACCCTTTTTCTTCAAAAAATCTAGGGCTTCTAATGTTTTCCCTTCAATAACCATTCTTTCATAATTGGTAGCAGCATGACCTGCTTTATGGACAACTGTTTGAATATCAACAGGTAACTTATCATAAACTTTTCTACTCATTAATAGGCTAGCAGGAAGAAACATGTGACCAGTTAAAGAAACATATTTAGTAACTTCATAAAATTTCTCGACTTGAAGATCGATATGATCAGTCTCAGCCCCATCAATAACTCCCTGTTGTAATGACGTGTATACCTCACCAAAAGACATTGGAGTTGCTTGGGCACCTAGTGCATTGAAGGTATCAACTAGAACAGCACTTCCCATTACCCTTAGCTTAAGCCCCTTCATATCTGCAGGACTTTTTATAGGCTTTTTGTTATTCCAAGCATTTCTATTACCCGAATACATCCAACCCAGGAAAACTACATCTAGCTTTTTCTCTATTGATTTTGCTAAACGTTCACCAATTGGACCATCTAAAACTCTATACATGTGTGCAGAATCTCTGAAAATAAATGGTAAATTAAATAATTCAGCTTCTGGGACCCAATTTGACAATGCGGCAGATCCGCTAATATTTAATGCCGAAGTTCCAGATTGCAGCATTTCATTTACTTGTTCTTCTGTCCCTAACTGTTCTCCAGGGAATATTTGTACTTCAACTCTTCCATTAGTTTCAGTTTCTATAACTTGCTTAAACTTTTGATATCCATCATCAAATGGATGACTAGCTCCACCATTGTGAGCAGCTTTTAGCACAAAATCTGCTCCATAAGATTGAAATGAAAAAAATACTAATGTACTAAACAAAATCAATATTTTATAAATCTTAAACATATTATCTCCTTTAAATTTAAGTAAAATTTATGAATAATTAAAAAGTTTATGTAAATAAATATTTTTTCGCTCCTTTCTCATTAAGGGTTAAGAATTCATTATCTGGTTATATAAAAGAACTATTAATTACCTCCCCAGATATCTCCTACCAAAAATCCTTCAGGAAATGGGTCATCTTCATCAACTACATATTGAGCAAAGCCAGTAATCCATGCCCTACCAGTAATTGTTGGGATAACTGCGTTATAATTCCCTACTTTGGTCTTTCTTATTAATCTTCCTGTGAACGTTGTGCCTAATATACCTTCATGAATGAAATCTGTTTCAAGGTCTAAAATATTTTTTTCATATAATGAAGCCATTTTTGCACATGTACCAGTGCCACAAGGGGATCTATCAATAACTGCTTTCCAAGTCTCTGGTCTGGTCCAATCTAATTTGCCAGTTGAAACAACAACTGCATTTTTTAATGTTGAACTAGGCTTTTCCGGTGGTCCTGATACTACTGCTATTGTTATCCCCTCAATATCATTATTTTCAGGGTGAATGACTGGTAATTTTTCAGCCGCTATTGCTTTTACCATTTCTGCAACACGAACAATTTCTCCACCGTTCTCAGGAATTAGTTTTATTCCCAACTCTTCTGAATCCATTATTACATAAAACATTCCTCCATAAGCAACATCAACGGTCACATCCCCAATTTCAGGAACTTGAATTAACTCGTTGTTATAAACAGAAAAAGCAGGAACATTTTCAAATGTTACATTTATAGCTTTTCCATTTTTAACTTCTGCTTTTATGGCAATTAATCCTGCAGGTGATTCTAATTTAAATTCTGTAAAAGGTTCATTCACTTCTACCATTCCAGTTTCTATCAATGCAGTAACAACACAAATTGTATTTGTTCCTGACATTCCGGGATATTCTGTTTGCTCCATAATTACAAATCCGGCTACAGCTTCAGGATGATTAGATGGTAAGATTAAATTACAATTTGCAGCTGGATATCCACGTGGTTCCCGAAGCATTCTTAAACGTAAGGAGTCTGCGTCTTGAGATAAATATTGCATTTTTTCAAACATGGAATCACCAGGAACATCTAGTACTCCTCCAACAATTACTCTTCCAGGTTCTCCACAGGCATGCAAATCTACTGCATGTATCATATTAGATATCCTCATTATTTAATTCCCCAATCTATTTCGCTTTTCATCCATTCTGCAGTATTATGAAAGTTGGCGATTACACTTCCAGGAGGTACTAATTTGTCGCATTCTATACGAATATCATTGCTCAATTTCATATCAGCGACTGGTAACAGATTTTCTAAATGAGTTAATGTCCTAGGGCCTATTAGGGGAGCGGTAATACCTTCCTGATCCTTTACCCACAAAATTGCAAGTTGCGCAGCAGTTAAACCAATTTCTTGAGCTAATTTTGAAAAAATAATACCGACCTCAATGCCTTTCTCAGTTACACGATCAGCATAAAAACCCCCTCTTAAGGAAGCTCTTGAATTTTCAGGAAAATCATCAATACTCTTATATCGTCCCGCAAGAACTCCCATGCCCATTGGTGCCCAAGTAATAAGTCCTATTCCATGCTTCTGGCTCAATGGAATTAATTCATTTTCTATACGTCTATCCAATAAATTATATGGGGGCTGTTCAAAAACAACACGAGAATATCCCTTTAATTCACTGTACATAATTGATTCCATAACCATCCAAGATGGGTGAGTTGAACAACCAATGTAACGGACTTTACCTTGTCTAACTAAATCAGTCATTGCCCCAAGAATTTCATCGAAGTGTATTTCAGGGGAAGGTCTATGCAATTGATAAATATCTATATAATCAGTTTGCAATCTTTTGAGAGAATTTTCACAAGCTCTTATTATGTTTAATCTAGTATGTCCGTGATCATTTGGGCCAAAAAGTGATGGATCATCTATTGAAAAACCCGGGCGCCTTTTTCCATGATCTACTTTTGTTGCTATTAAAACACTGTCTCTTTTCTTAGATTTTTTCAGCGTTCTACCTATAATCTTTTCACCTTCTCCATCTGCATATACATCACCAGTATCTACTAAATTAATCCCCATATCTATTGATTTTTCCAAAATCGCAGCTGCTTCTTTCTCAGGTGTTGGGTCTGCAAAATTATCAGTACCAAGGGCCAAACAAGATACTTGAAGTCCTGTTTTACCTACTAATCGATATTCCATAAGCTATAATAAATTTTTTAAAAATAATAAGAAAAATAACTAAATTAAACTATTAGCTATAATTAATTTTCATAATATGATAAATCAATTGTAAAAAAGAGTCCCTCAAACTTGTCATTTGCAAATAAACATGACTATATTACATAAACTTTATTAAAATACAAATTTTTTTATTAAAATATAATAATCTGTTTATTAATTATGTTAAATGGATAAGATTGTAGAAGGAATTTTGAAGCAGAACACACAAATTTCTGAACAAAAGATACCTGATAAATTTAATGCAGAACACTTAGGTCATAGGGTTCGTCAATTAAGATTAGACAGAGGGTTAACCCAAAATGAACTAGCAGAACTTAGTGGATTATCACACTCTGCATTATCTAAAATTGAAAATAATCATATTTCACCAACTTTTGAGACAATACTAAAAATCACCAGTGGGCTTGAAATAGATATTTCAGATTTACTGACTTCTTTTCAAAATAAAACACCTCGGACTCGTCAGGTTTTTACAAGAAAAGGAGAAGGTGAAAGGCATGAAACGGACAATTATCTATACGAAACACTTTGCAATGAAATTCTTAATAAGAAAATGATTCCTATATTGACTCATATCAAGTCTCATAGTTTGGAAAAATTTGGGGAATTGATGCGTCATTCTGGTGAGGAATTATTTCTTGTTTTGGAAGGAAATGTTGAGTTAATCACAGAACATTATGCTTCAGTAAAATTAGAACAAGGAGATTGTGCATATTTCGACAGTTCAATGGGACATGCTTGTATAAGCACTAATGAAAGAGAAGCAATAATCTTTTGGGTTTCAACTCCATATTAAAATAAAATTAGGGGAAATATTACATTGATATGTATTAGGTATATCGATAAAATTTTATTTCCCAAGCTTCTAATCAATTCATTATTTCAATCATATTAGGTTAACATATTATATTTCCATAAACTAAGGCCCTAAAAAAATAATATTTTCATGCTTTATCTAAAAATATATTTAAAAATAATTATTCCCATTTGGTATACAAAAACTTTCCGCTTTGTGCGACCTTGACTGTCCAACCATCTTTTTCTTCTTCACAGTAAAATAATATTGATTCTATCAAACAATTTCGTGTAAATCTGCATGGTTTATTGATTACCGGACGATGAATGAGAAATTAGGAAAAAATAGTTCTTTTTATATTCTTTTGAAATTACAGGTTTTATGAAGATGGATAATGCTAGATGTTGATCGAATAAATATTTTATAGTTATTTGTAAAATCCGTATA
>MDTB01112580.1_pt1 | contig 10016 bp, 8 predicted proteins | sample 811161 | NCBI WGS metagenome assembly MDTB01 (sample SAMN05326650, study PRJNA326480) | marine metagenome | isolation source: seawater | place: Mediterranean Sea | collected 2009
ACAGTGTTAAGATACATTTCTAAAATTTCATCTTTTGTGTATGTCCTTTCAATTTGAATTGCCGTAATTACTTCTTTAACTTTTCGTAAAATACTATCCTCAAATCCTACGGATTTATATAAATTCCTTGCTAATTGCTGGGTCAAAGTTGAAAACCCCTGTCTATAACTTAAAGAAAGGGTATTTATCATTATGGCTCTAGCTACACTCCTTAAAGAAAGGCCCCAATGATTGTAAAACTTACGATCTTCTGAAGAAACTACTGCATGCTGCGTATGTTCGGGAATTTGACTTAACTCTGTAAATACTCTTTTTTGAACAAATAACTCATCTAAAACTTTTCCATCAGAGGAATAAATACGAGTTACTAAATCAGGATCATAGTTTTCTAATTGTTCAATTGAAGGAAGGTTTTTTGATAAGAACAATACGCTAGAAAAAACTACTAATAAACCTATGAAAACTACAATAAAACTATAAAAAAAATATTTTTTTAAATCAATCAAAGGAATTCAAATCTCTATATAAAAATTTATTTTTATTAATATGCACAGAAATATTATTTACTTTTTCATCTAGGAAAATATGTATTTGATTTATACAATTGTTTTTTTGGGATGAATCATCTCCTTAGGATTTACATACTTATCAAAGTCCTCCCCGGATAAAAACCCGCACTCAATTACAGCCTCTCGCAAGGTAGATTGATCATTAAAAGCTTTCTTGGCAGCTTTGGCAGCTTTATCATACCCTATATGTGGATTTAATGCGGTTACTAGCATAAGTGAATTATTAAGATTATGATTAATTCTATCATGATTTGGCTTAATACCAAGGATAGCATTTTTTGTGAAAGATCGACACCCATCAGAAAGCAACTTTAAAGATTGTAATATATTATAAGCAATTACGGGTCTGTAAACATTGAGTTCAAAATTTCCAGATGCACCAGCTACGGTAACTGTTGTATCATTGCCCATTACTTGAGTACATAGCATAGTCATGGCTTCACATTGCGTAGGGTTAATTTTCCCTGGCATGATTGAAGAGCCAGGTTCATTTGCAGGCAATGATATTTCACCAATTCCACTTCTTGGACCACTTGCTAACCATCTTAAATCATTTGCAATTTTAAACAATGATCCAGCAATAACTTTCAGAGCACCTGATAATTCTACAATACTATCTTGTCCACCTAAAGCTTCAAATTTATTTTCTGCAGTTACAAATGAGAAACCAGTTAAATTAGAAATTTCATCTGCTATATTTTGTGAAAACCCATTTACTGAATTTATTCCTGTTCCTACAGCCGTACCTCCCATTGCAAGCTCATAACAATGATGCAGGGAAGATTGTACACGAGTAATGCCATGATCTATAGCGGAAACATATCCTGAAAACTCTTGACCTAAACTTAATGGAGTCGCATCTTGAAGATGAGTTCGACCTAACTTTATGATAGAATTAAATTCAGTCGATTTTATATTCAAAGCATCTCTTAATTCCTTTAATGCTGGTATTAATTGACTATGTATGCTTTCTACAGCTGAAATATTTATTGCAGTTGGGAAGGTATCATTTGTAGACTGACTCATATTAACATGATCGTTTGGATGGACAGGATCTTTAGTACCCATCTCACCACCGAGCATTTCAATAGCCCTATTTGAAATTACTTCATTAAAATTCATATTTGTCTGAGTGCCACTACCAGTTTGCCAAACAACAAGAGGAAAGTGATCATCTAATTTACCATCAATAACTTCATCAGCAGCACTTTGAATTGAATGCATAATCCTAATATCTAAGTTCCCAAAGTCATAATTAACCTTGGCTGCTGCTTTCTTAAGAATTCCGTAGGCTCTTATGAATTCTCTAGGAAAACGTTCACTTCCTATTTTAAAATTCTCAAAAGACCGTTGAGTTTGAGCTCCATAATATTTATCAGAGGGTACCTCAATTGGACCTATACTGTCCTTTTCCGTACGAGTATCCATTTTTTAACTTACTTCCCAAGTATCTCCAGCATTCAATAGGTCCTGCACTTTTCCAACCCCTTTTTTATCTCTGGCAAGATTAATTTGATCTACCATGTCTTGATTGTAAGTTGGTTTATCTACGGAATAGATTACACCTATTGGCTCAGGAAGATCAGGGTTAGATGTCCAATTTGATATAATTTGGGCTAATTCTAAATTGGTTTCATCATGCACTAAAATTTCATCTGCACTGTGTTTTTCCATATCCACAACAACAGCTTTAGCGCCTTCCAATTTTAAGCCTTTTGCTCCTTTAGCAAAAAGCATAGGCTGCTTATTTTTCAATTCAATGACATTGTCTAGCTTTTCTGATCCAGTATATTCTTCGAAAGCACCGTCATTAAAAATATTGCAATTTTGATATATTTCGATAAAAGAACCTCCATCATGTTTATATGCTCTGTCCATCATTTCAGCTAAATGCTTTTGCCATCTATCAATTGTGCGAGCAACAAATGTAGCTTGCGCACCTAGAGCAAGTGATGGCGGATTTAATGGTATATCAATCGATCCATACGGTGTAGCTTTTGTTACCTTTCCCACTTCTGAGGTTGGAGAATATTGCCCCTTAGTTAACCCATAAATTCTATTATTAAAAAGTAATACATTTAAATCCATATTTCTTCTTAGGGCGTGCATAAAATGATTACCACCTATTGATAGGCCATCTCCATCACCTGTAACCACCCAAACCGATAGTTCTGGATTTGCAATCTTGACTCCAGTTGCTACAGCTGGTGCTCTTCCATGAATGGAATGAAAACCATACGTATCCATGTAGTATGGAAACCTACTTGAGCACCCAATCCCTGAAACAAAGACAATATCCTCTTTATTTCTGCCAAATGTCGGCATCTGTTTTTGAGCTTGGGCAAGTATGGCATAATCTCCACACCCAGGACACCATCTTACTGCCTGATCAGATACAAAGTCTTTTTTTGTTAATTGCGTAGTTTGTGTTTCACTCATAACCTATCCTAATGTTTTATTGACGGCCTCTACTATTGTTGCTGCACCAATTGGTCTACCTCTTACTAGATTTAAACCCTTAGCATCAACAAGGTACTCAGACCTGATTAATCTTAATAATTGTCCGAGATTTATTTCAGGGACTAATACATTTTTGAATTGAATTAAAATCTCACCTAAATCTTTTGGAAGAGGACTAATCCACCTTACATGAACATGCGAAACTTTTTTCCCATTTTCTTGAAGAGTCTCTGCCGCCGATCGACATGCCCCATACGTGCCTCCCCAACTGAGGATTAGAAGATCACCGCTACCATCACCAAATACTTCAGTTGCTGCGATATCATCTTGTACTCTATTTACTTTTTCTTGCCTAGCAACCACCATATTATGATGGTTTTCGGGATCATAACTAACATGTCCAGTGTTTTCTGCCGTCTCAATTCCACCTACCCTATGTTCCAAGCCTGGTGTTCCTGGTATAGCCCAGGGTCTTGCCAGGGTTTTTTCATCCCTAAGGTATGGGAAAAAATCACCATCTGCGTTTGACTTTTCTGCAAATTTTACATCAAAAGATTTGAGTTCTGCAACCTTCGGAATATTCCAGGGCTCTGAACCATTTGCTAAATAACCATCAGTGAGTAACATGACAGGTGTCATATGCTTTACTGCAATTCTACAAGCATCATAAGCAGCAAAAAAACAGTCTCCGGGAGTAGCAGCTGCAATTACGGGCATTGGAGCCTCTCCGTTTCGGCCATAAAGAGCTTGATTCAAATCTGACTGTTCTGTTTTCGTTGGCAACCCGGTACTAGGACCTCCACGCTGAACATTGATAACCACTAGAGGTAGCTCGGTCATAATTGCAAGGCCTAAGGCTTCACCTTTCAAAGCTATTCCAGGACCAGAGGTAGTTGTAATGGCTAAACTTCCTGTGTAAGCGGCTCCAATAGCAGAGGTTACACCAGCAATTTCATCTTCAGCCTGAAAAGTTTTGACGCCAAAATGTTTCCACGCAGATAAAGTATGCAAAATATCACTAGCAGGCGTAATTGGATAACTTCCTAGAAATAATTCAAGACCGGATTTTTCAGCTGCGGCTAACAGACCGAGCGAAGTTGCATAATTTCCATTTATGTTTCGATAGGTTCCAGGAGGAAGGGATGCTTTTTCAACTTTAAATCTAGTGGTAAAAAGCTCCGTAGTATCAGCATAATTATATCCAGCATTCATCGCTCTCGTATTTGCTTCAATAATAGCATCTTTACCTGCAAATTTTTTCTTTAGCCATGATTTAGTTGCATCTAAAGGACGGTCGTACATGTAAAATAGAACACCTAGTGCAAAGAAATTCTTAGTCCGAAGGACTAATTTTGCATTTAAATCAAGATCTTCACAAGCAGCTTTCACCATTTTATTCATTTCAATCGGTATAACGGTAAAGTAATCATCCAAGGATCCATCTTCCGCTGGGTTTGAATCATATCCAGCAAAATTAAGGTTCTTTTTTACAAATGCATCTGTATTCATAATGATAGTACCACCAGGAATGACGTCTTTTTGATGTACTTTTAGCGCAGCGGGATTCATTGCCACCAACACATCCGGTTTATCCCCTGGAGTATGAATATCTCTTGATGAGAATTTGAGTTGGAAAGCACTTACTCCAGCCAGAGAACCAGCCGGTGCACGAATTTCCGCAGGGAAATCAGGAAGCGTACTGAGATCATTACCAACGATAGCTGTTGTTTCTGTGAAACGGCCACCTGTTAACTGCATTCCATCTCCTGAATCTCCAGCAAACCTAATTACAGCTTCATCAATTGTTTTAAAATTTTTACCCATTTTAGTTATATACCCTATTATCCATTTTTATAGAAAAAATTACTTTTTAAAAATTTTTGTTTTAATATAGTTTTTAGTAAAGATTATTATTTTTGAATTTAGGCAGTTGCTCCTTATTCCAAAAACAAATTAATTACACTTATTTCTTATTTTTTTTTTAAGATTTAAGATTACCAAATAACTGATTAAGAGATTTTCGTTATGCCAAAGATACCCTATTACCCGTTAAAGCAAAGACTTAGGTATGCGATTGATAATTACATGTCTAGAGGTAGCTCCTCGATTTTTATGGCACTTTTACTTACTTTTTTAATTGGATTTCTTATCATGGTTCTTGTTAGATTGATTTCTAACTCATTGTTGCCAGATGAAACTCTGAGTAGTTGGTTAGAGATACCCTGGAGAGTCTATGTTGCTGTAATGGAAGGATCTGCTGCAGAAACAGATGGTGATAGCAATTGGCTAGCAAAACTCAGTTCCATCTTAGGCGTCTTGGTAGGATTAATTCTATTCTCTAGTATGGTTGCATTTATTACTAGTGTTTTTGAAGCAAAATTAGATGAATTGCGTAGAGGGAGAAGTATAGTACTTGAAAACGATCACACACTAATATTAGGATTTGGGGACCGAATTTTAGAGATTATTCGAGAATTAATTGAGGCAAATGATTCAGAACCTGATGCAGCAATTGTCATTTTAGCTGAAGATGATAAAGAAGATATGGATAATTACATACGCGATAATATTCTAGATTTTAAGACTACCCGTGTAATTACAAGATCCGGTGTTGTTACCAATATTAATAATTTAAAAAAAGTAATGGCTGAGAATTCCAAATCCATCATAATTATTAATAGCGCAGCAAGTTGGCAGCCTGAGCAACAAAAGACCCTTGCTGATGCTCTAGTTTTAAAGTCTATTATGTCAATTATTGCAGTTTGTGAAGGTAAGGAGCATCCACCCATCATCTGTGAAATCCACTCAGACAGGGATCGAGATCTTGCCCAGAATATTTCGAATGGTACAGTAAAGGCTTTAAACGAAGTAAGCGTATTATCTCGAATGATAGCCCAATTAGCTCTTAGCCGTAATGGTCTATCTGTCGTCTATGGTGACATGGTTGGCTTTGATGGAAATGAATTCTACTTTTTTAAACCAAAAGAGGGTTGGTCTAAAAACCTTACTTTTGAAGAGAGTATAAATCGCTTCAAAAGTAGCACACCAATGGGAATACACACTGAAGAAGGAAAAATCATTTTAAACCCGCCAAAAGACAAACTTATAAATGCAGATGATGAGCTCATTATTTTTGCTGAAGATGATTCTACAATTAAGTACTTTAATAAGCCTGTTTTTTCTCCTACCGTTAATTCAATTCCAAAAGTGAATTTAGATATTCGGTCTCAACGAGTTGCTTTGTTAAACTGGACACCAAAAACAAAAATAATCGTTGAAAAGCTCTGTAGCTATTTAACAAAACATTCTGAAATACAAGTCTATGTATCATCATTGTTAGATGAGATGGAAAATACAAAAAAATCCTTAGCAGATAGATATCCAGATATAAAAATAACCATCCAAAGTATTGATTTTAACGAAATAGAAGATTTAGAGAATATAAATCCTAAAAGTTTTGATAGCATACTTATCCTCTCCCCGGGAGGAGCAACTATTGAAGAAATGGATGCTTATGTAATATCACTTTTAATTCGGATTAGACAAATACTCCTTTTGAAAACTGGCACTAAGTCTACAAATTACAAATGGCCAAAACTTATTACTGAAGTAATGGACAGTGAAAATATAGATATCATTTTGAATAGCGGTGTCGAAGATTTTATGGTCTCAAACCAATTTGTCTCGCAAATTATGGCTCAAGTATCAGAAGAACCATTGGCTTTGGATGTATATGATGATTTATTTCGTGCTGATGGAAGTGAAATTTATATTAAACCTGCTTATAACTATTTTGACTTTTCAGATACTGATTCGATTCGCATTGAATACGGTGAATGTATGCAGGCCGCTCAATTACGCAATGAAATAATTTTAGGATTGCAGTTCTACAAAAAGCAAAAAGATAAAGAAAGCATGTTTGGGATTAAGTTAATCCCTGATAAAAGTGAGGTTTTTACTATTTCTACAAAAGATGGATTTGTTGCACTTGCCCAAGATGAGGGCTAAAGATTAAAACATTATGAATGATCGAGATAAAATAAGGCTGACGACTCTTAGTCACGGATCTGGCTGAGCATGTAAAATTGGTCCGGGTGACCTTTCTGAAGTCCTAGCTGATTTAACACAACCAAGTCATGATTCTGTAGTGGTTGGATTCCGTGGATCCGATGATGCAGCTGCAGTACGGCTAAATGATGAGAAATTATTGGTGCAAACTGTTGATTTTTTCACTCCTATCGTTGACGAACCCTATGACTTTGGACAAATCGCAGCAGCAAACTCACTATCTGACATATACGCGATGGGCGCAGAACCATTATTTGCACTTAACATCACAGGATTTCCTATAAAAGAGCTACCAAAATCAATGCTTACTGAGATTCTCCAAGGAGGAGCAGACAAAGCTAATGAAGCTGGGATACCTATTGTCGGAGGGCATTCTGTAGATGACAAAGAACCTAAGTATGGTTTGGTAGTAACAGGAGAAGTTCAAGAATCAAAAATGTGGAAAAATTCGGGGGCACGATCTGGAGATTCTTTAGTGCTAACAAAGCCACTTGGTACAGGAATTATTGCAACTGCAATAAAAAAAGATATTATATCAAAAGACGCAATAAATGTAGCAGTTAAAAATATGTCCATGCTTAATAAAAATGCAGCAGATGGTTTGAAAGAGCTCGATATTCATGCTGTTACTGATGTTACAGGTTTCGGTTTACTAGGACATCTAGCAGAAATTTGCAAAGCCAGTAATGTTTCTGCAGAAATTTATTTTTCTGAATTAGATTTTCTCCCTTCGGTGCTCAATTTAGCTGAATCTGGTATTATTCCAGGTGGAACAAAAAGAAATTATGAATATTTAAAAAATAATATAGATTTTGACTTTAAATTAAACTCTACACAAAAGTACTTAACTTGTGATGCCCAAACATCAGGTGGATTACTTATAGCTTTAAGCCCTGAAGATGCAAAAACATTTGTAGAATCAATTTATCCTGGGGCAAAAATTATCGGCCACATTTATGATAAAAATTCGGACCTTATAAAAGTAACTTAACTATATACGACTAATATTATCGTATAATATACTTGAACCATATTAATTTTATTTTATAATATACATTCTACATGCAATTCATATGTTAAAAATTACCAGAAAAGTGGAGTATGCATTAATTGCTCTTCGTCATCTGCAACAGAGTGAAAGAGGAAAATTGTGTTCCGCAAAAACTATGTCCTCAGAATATGGAATTCCTCAAGAATTACTTGCAAAAATTCTGCAAAAGCTCTCTAAAGAAAATATTATCTTATCAGTCAAAGGACCAAAAGGTGGCTATAAAATTTCCAAAGACCCAAACACTATAAATATGACAAAATTTTTTGAAATTATGGAAGGTCCTATGGGAATTGTAGATTGCTATTTTGATAGTAACTGTGAACAGCTAAATGGATGTACTATCAAAGAACCAATAAATCGTATCAATAACAGTATTCGTACTATGTTCAATAAAATGACTCTTGCAGATATAACATTCAAATGAAAGCAGAAATAATAGACATTCTCAAACAATGCTACGATCCAGAGATCCCTATTGACCTGTGGAACCTTGGGTTAATATATGATATTGATTTTACTATATCTGAAAATGACAAAAGAGATATAAAGATTACAATGTCATTAACTACTCCTGGCTGTACAATGGGACAACATATGGCAGATGATATTAAAAATAAAGTCAAAGCACTAAAAAAAATAAATAATGTCGAAGTAATTGTAACTTTTGATCCTCCTTGGTCACCAGAAATGATGACCGGCTATGCTAGAGAAAAATTAGGATATGATCCCGTTAAAACTAAAAGTACCGATCAAAAAATCAATGTGGAGTGGGAATGAAAAACACACTAAATAAACAAGAAAAATTAATCCAATCCAAACAGGAAGAATTTCAAAATTCTTCAATTTTTGTTACGAAAGATGCAGTCAAAAAACTTAAAGGTGTTATGAAGTCGGATAATAAAGAAAATTACTTTTTACGAATGTCTGTTGAAGGAGGTGGCTGCTCTGGCATGACGTATAAAATGGACTTTGATGAAAAACAAAAAGAATTTGATAAAATCTTTAAAAGTAATGGATTAACCATTATTTGTGATCTTAAAAGCTGGTTATATCTCAAAGATGTTAAAATTGATTATTCAGATGATCTCTTAAACGGTGGTTTTAAAATTACAAATCCCAATGCTGAAAGAACATGTGGTTGCGGAACTAGTTTTTCAGCTTAAAATTACCTTTTTTAAATAAAACTATGTCAAACGAACAGCAAATAATAGAATCAAATTTAAATAAAGACTATGAATATGGTTTTGTGACAGATATTGAATCTGAAACTCTTCCCCCTGGACTAAATGAAGACGTAATCCGCACTATATCTAAAAAGAAAAAAGAACCAGAATGGCTACTAGATTGGAGATTGAAATCTTTAAAGCGGTGGAAAAAAATGAAAAAACCTTCATGGGGTAAAATTTCTTATCCTGAAATTGATTATCAATCCATAAGTTATTTTTCTGAACCTAAAAAGAAACAGCTTTCTAGCCTAGACGAAGTTGATCCACAGCTATTAGAAACTTACAATAAATTAGGTATTCCACTTGATGAGCAAAAAATGTTAAATGGTATAGCGGTAGATGCAGTATTTGATAGCGTCTCTGTAGCAACAACATTTAAAAGCGAATTAAAAAAAGCTGGAGTTATATTTTGTAGTTTCTCCGAAGCTGTAAAAAACTACCCAAAATTGATTCAAAAATATTTAGGAACTGTGGTTCCTAGCTCAGACAACTATTTTGCTGCACTGAATTCTGCTGTATTCACGGATGGCTCATTTGTATATATTCCAAAAGGTGTTCGTTGCCCTATGGAACTCTCAACTTATTTTAGGATTAATGAAGCAAAAACTGGACAATTTGAAAGGACTCTTATTATTGCCGACG
>MDTB01156248.1_pt1 | contig 10016 bp, 7 predicted proteins | sample 811161 | NCBI WGS metagenome assembly MDTB01 (sample SAMN05326650, study PRJNA326480) | marine metagenome | isolation source: seawater | place: Mediterranean Sea | collected 2009
AACAGCTCAAGCCCTTATGGGGTTTCCAAGACACTCTGGGTATGCAGCATCAAAACACGCACTTCATGGCTTTCTTTCTACAATTGCAATTGAAAACAAAAAAGAAGTCAATATTCTAGAGGCTGTTTTGGGCTGGATAAGGGGTACAAACCTAAGAGACAATGCCTTTGGACCAACTGGAGAAATACAAAAAAGACCGCCAAAACACGACCATAAAGAATCAGTAAATCTTGATCAGTGTGTAAGTCAAATTGTTTTTGCAATAGAGAAAGGTAAAAGAACCATTTATATACCAAAAAAACTAAAATATATTCCTTTTTTGAGAGCTTTCGCGACATGGTATTTGGAAGAACGAGCAGAGAAGGCCGTGGAAAAATCAAATTGAAAATTATCCACTAGTAAAATATTTAAGTTTTAAAACTCTTATTTTTATATTTAATCATTGTTTATTTGGGATTTTTAATTGTGAACAAAGATAAATTAAAAGACAAAGTTAATAACTTTTGGGACAAGAATATTGTACCAACGCTCATTGATTATATAAAAATTCCAAACAAATCACCATCCTTCGATAGAAACTGGAAAAAAAATGGCCACATGGACAAGGTCTTAAGGCTTGCTACTAAATGGACAAAAAAACACCTACCCAAAAATGGTAAAATAATAATAAAAGAATCAGCCAATAGAACACCACTTCTTCTTGTAGATATTCCAGGGTCTATAAATGGAAATATTTTAATGTACGGCCACTTAGACAAACAACCAGAAATGGAGGGCTGGGACAGTGGGCTAGGTCCCTGGGAGCATGTATTGAAAAACAATAAACTTTATGGACGTGGAGGAGCGGATGATGGATACGCTTTATTTGCATCTATTTGTGCCGTTAACTCGTTACAAGAGCAGAAATTCGAATTACCAAGAGTATTAATTTTAATTGAATTTTCTGAAGAGAGTGGGTCGCCAGATTTACCGCATTATGTCGGCCTATGTTCTGAAGAAATTGGTAAACCAGACCTTGTAATTTGTTTGGATTCGGGAACTGGTGACTATAAAAGATTTTGGACAACAACTTCTTTAAGAGGGCTTGTAGGTTGCTCTTTAAGGGTTGATGTTTTGAAAGAAGGCGTTCATTCTGGAGGTGCAAGCGGCTATGTTCCTTCATCTTTTCGAATAGCCCGGCAACTACTTTCAAGATTAGAAAATGAAAGGACTGGTGAAATAATCATTAAAGACCTTCATACAAAAATCCCCAAGCATAGAATTGTGGAAATTGAAAAGTTGGTTTCCATACTTGGGAATGAACTTGTTGAAGAGTTTCCATGGAAGAAAAAGATGAAACCCTCAACTAACAATTTAATCGAGGGGGTTTTAAGAAGAACCTGGTCTCCCTCCCTCTCTGTGGTTGGTGCGAACGGATTGCCATTATCAGAAAACGCAGGAAACGTACTGCGCCCATATACACAACTTCAACTCTCAATAAGAATACCGCCAACGGTAGACAGCTCAAAAGCAACGAAGGCCATTAAAGAGGCTTTAGAAAGGGATACTCCATACGACGCCTACGTTTCTTTGAATTTTGAAGAAGCTGCAACCGGGTGGAACGCACCAAAGATTTCAAGTTGGTTGTCTAATGCAATAACATCTTCTTCTTTAGCTTTTTTTGGGAAAGAGGACTGTTCAATGAGCGAAGGAGGCACAATTCCTTTTATGGCTATGTTGGGTGAAAAATTTCCCGATGCACAGTTTGTAATAACCGGGGTCTTGGGTCCGGGATCTAATGCTCATGGGCCTAATGAGTTTTTGCATATTTCTTATGCAAAAAAACTAACCTGTTGTATTGCATCTATCATAAACGATTTTAACTAGGTATTTTTATGAGAATCTATTTGATTCTTTTTATAGCTCTCATATCTGTTAGCTCAACCGCCCTTGTAATAAGACATGTTGAATTTGTTCCAGCTCTTACCCTTGCCTTCTGGAGGATGTTTTCTGCAAGTATTATTTTATTATTATATCAACAAATGAAACCCAAAAAAACCATAACAAGTGAAAATAAAAAACGAATTATATATGCTGGAATTTTTTTAGGTCTGCATTTTGCTTTTTTTTTCTTAGGGGTAAGAAACACCTCTATTGCAAGTGCAACACTTTTGGCCAATACGGGGCCTTTATTCACTGCTATAATAGCATTAGTAAATAAAGAATCTTTATCAAAATATGTGTTTTACGGTCTTATTATGACGACTCTTGGGATACTGATAGTGCAAAAAAGTATTTTTCAATTTGGTCTACTTAACAGCTACGCAACAATTCTTTCTCTGTTAAGCGGATTTTGTATTGCAGTCACGTATGTGTTTGCTTCGAAGATAAGAAAAGATACTGACAACACTATATATGGAATGTATGTTTTTTTTATAGCTTCCATAACTATCTTTTTTGTTACTTTATTAACTGGGGATTCATTATTAGAATTTAAAAAGTTTCATATCGTGTGGTTTGTATTTCTTGGTCTTGTACCTTCTATACTCGGCCACAACATGTTAAACTACTGCATAAAGTATTTGTCCCCTACGGCCATAGCTTCGGTTCCCCTTGGTGAACCTATAATAGCTTCCTTGTTGGGCTTTTTTCTATTTTATGAAAAAATTTCTGTTAGCGCAATTTTTGGTGCTCCTTTTATTTTTATAGGTATCTATATTATAGTAAAAAACTCAAACACTAATTAGGCCCCCTCTTCTATCTTTTTAAAATAATAGTGATAATCTGGAATTACACCGTTTTGATCTTGGTACTTTTTTACTTTGTCGTTTATAATAAAAGCACCTCTTCGATTGGTTGGTAAAAGAGCAGAAATTCGACACATCATATCTTGACCAATCTGTTTTATTTGTCTTGTCTTGTTCTTTTTTTCTGTTTTTAGTTTATACGGTCCAAATGGTTTACCTATGTTTATACACACCCTTGATCTTATTCCTTTGAGCGCTCCTTCCCACGCTCTTTCTGCGCCATATATAGATATCGGAACGATAGGCGCCTCTCCCATCGTTGACAAAAAGACCGCACCGTTTTTTGGTTGACTTAGTAAATTATAACTAACACCGCCGTCAGGAAAAATACCCAATATTTCTCCCTTTTTTAAAGCCCCCAGAGACATCTTAATTGTTGATGGTGATAACCTTTTTCTATCTACAGGTATCCATCCATATATAAACGGTGCCCAAGCAAACATCCACTCTATTTCTTGATCGCTAGCCGCAATAAAGCTTATTGGTTTTCTAATTGCATAAGTGATAAAAAGTGGGTCATAGTCACTAAAGTGATTGCTGGCTATAACATATGGTTCTTTTTTAGGAAGGTTGTGGCGGCCTTTAATTTTTATTCTAGCTAAAGATGAACCTAAAAATAAAGAAGCGTAAGTTAAAAGATAACGCCAAAAGTAAGGTCTTGGTACTAAAGAACTTAAAAACTCAGGCCCAAAAGTTTTCAATTATTAATATCTTTATTTTATGTATTTAAAAAGGTAGGTCATCTGAGTCTTCTTCGTTTGTTGGGCTGGCTTCTTGAACGTTTTTAACAGCACCAACATCAGACCTCCTTCCAAGCATTGTAAAGTTATCACATCTTATTTCTGTTGTTTTTCTCTTGTTTTTATTTTGGTCTTCCCATTCATTTGTTTGCAACCTACCCTCAACATAAACCATTTGGCCTTTTTGCATATATTGACTAGCTGTTTCTGCCATTTTTCCATAAATAACAACCCTGTGCCATTCGGTTCTGTCTTGAATTTCGCCGTTTTGGTTTTTCCAAGATTCGTTTGTTGCAACACTGAGGTTTGTTACCGCAGTGCCCTGAGGAGTAAATCGGGCTTCTGGATCTTGCCCTAAGTTTCCAACAATTATAACTTTATTTACACTGTTTTTTTGCATAATAAATCTCCTAAATTTTTAAAAATATAATACACCCACATATCATCAGTATTTATTTTGGATAAAAAGTCTAGATGTTACAAGTTATTTGTTTCTCATCATACAGGGCCTGTTAATTCTCTTCTTAGGGATTTAATTGTATTATTTAGACCTGTGTTATTTTCACACTTGTCTGTTATTTTTTTTATGGCATGAAGAACGGTTGTATGGTCTCTGCCGCCAAAATAAACTCCTATATTGCTTAAGGATATACCCATAATTTCACGACACAGGTACATAGACATCTGTCTTGCTTCAGTAATTTCCATTTTTCTACTTTTACCAACAATATCTTTTTCTTTAATAAACGATTCATTAGAAACTTTTTTAACTATGTCTTCAATTGTTATGTTTGTTTTAAGTCTTCCACTTGTTCTTTCCCTTACAACGCCCCTAACTAACTCAGAGTCAATTTCTTGATTTAATAAAGAAGATTTGGCTAATATTCTTATAATCGTTCCTTCAAGGTCTCTGATGTTATCAGTTATATTCCTGGCGATAAACTCTATAACGTCGTAGTCGAGCAAGATTCCATTTTGCTCTGCTTTTTCTAGTAAGATAGCTACCCTGACTTCGAAATTAGGTGGTTGTACATCAACAGATAAACCCGATTGGAACCTTGATAAAAGACGGGTTTGTAACCCTTTCATTTCACCTGGATATTTGTCAGTTGTCATAACAATTTGCTTGCCCGATTGATGTAAAACATTAAAAGTGTGAAAGAATTGTTCTTGAGTTTGTTCTTTGCCACGAAAAAATTGTATGTCATCAACCATCAGTATATCTGCAGATCTATATCGCTGGGTAAATTCAATAGTTTTATTTTTTCTAAGGCTATTTACAAAGTCTAAAGTGAACTTCTCACTTGTTACGATAGCAATATTTAGATTGGGGTTGTAGGCCATAGCTTGGTTTCCTATTGCATGCATCAAATGAGTTTTTCCGAGACCGACTCCGCCATAAATAATTAACGGGTTAAATGTATTTTGACCAGGGTTTTGAGATACAGACAAAGCTGCGCTCTTAGCAAACTCATTGTTAGAACCTTCAATGAAATTATTAAAAGTATATTGTTTGTTAATATTGTTGAAAGTCTTATTTGTGTTTTTATTTTGTTGTCGTTGCAATAAAGGCTCTGGTTTGACCTTTTTACTGTTGCTATTAACAACAAATCTATAAAAGGTATTTTTATTGTTTGGTTTTTGATTAAGAGCCGCTAATAAGTGTTTTTTATAGTGAGAATCTATCCACTCACAAAAAAACTGATTTGGGACCTCAAGGATTAACTCGTTGCCAGAAAAATCAACCGGCTTTAAAGGCTCAAACCATGCTCCAATCGCATGTTCTGGCAGACCCTTTTTTAAATGACTATAAGCAACTTCCCAAGCAGCTAGATAATTAGTTTTTTTGTTTTCCACAAGTTATCCACAGGTTCTAGTTGATAAAAATTACCTAGATAAACACAAACAATAAAGGCTTTTGTTTGTTCGCTGAACAACAAAAAGAAAGTTATTATGCTTTTGAAAAGGTGGTGATGTGTTTGTATTTTTCAGCTTTATAAAACTAGAAATCTTACAAAATGAAAAGAACATATCAACCGAGCAAAAGAAAAAGACGAAACAAGCATGGTTTTAGATCCAGAAAATCTACTGTTGGGGGCCGTTCTGTGCTTAGAAGGCGGCGGAAGAAAGGTCGGAAGCGATTGGCGCTATAACCCTCGCGTGTCTGTATTCAACTTTTTTGGGAGCGTGTTTACACGCCTGCTTGTTTTTATCATTAAAGCATACCAACTTGCAATATCGCCTTTTCTGGGACAGAACTGCAGGTTTAACCCCACTTGTTCAGAGTATGCAATTCAATCGCTGAATAAAAGAGGTTTTTTTGTGGGGTTTTTATCGTCGATATATAGAGTCATCCGCTGTAACCCTTTCTCTTGCGGTGGAGATGACCCGGTTATTAAATAATGGATAGAAACACACTACTGGCATTTTTCCTCATTTCCTTAGTTTTGGTTTTTACCCCAAAGTACATGGAGTTGGTTTCTCCCCCTCCTGCGGCCACTGATAATTATGTTTTACCCACTGATTCTCTTGTTGTAAAAAGTGAAAATACCACAAAGACCAAGGAAAGAACATACATAAAACAAACTCAAGCAATTTCAAAAAGTACAGAAGAAACACTTACAAGCGTCAACACCTCGCTCTATTCCCTTCAAATGTCTTCCTTTTTTGGGGGGACAGTTAAATCGCACCTATTAAATGAATATTTGACCAGCGACAGCCAACTTGTAAGCATTATCAATTCTGGTTCTCATAGGAACATCTTTATTTCTGGAAAAGATTTAGACGGAAAAGACCTGCCGCTTTCAAAAAACTGGGTTCTTCAAAGTTTTTCTAGAGACCCCGCTTCAAACAACCAAACGATTGTCTACAAACACGAAGTTTTCCCAGATAGGTTTATTTATAAAAGTTTTACGTTTTACGATAATAGCTATATAATAGATATAGCGCTAGACCTAACCTCTATATCGCAAGACATTTATAGAGATGTCTTTTTTGGTTGGGCTGGGGGGTTGTTAACTACAGAATCAAACACCAAAGATGATCTTAGTTATTTCAATTCATATGTTTATCAAGGTGGCGAGTTAGAGAACTTAAAAACCGGGTCTAAACAAAGAGAAGAATATAAATATAATGGGCAGTCTGAATGGGTTGCCATCAGAACCAAATACTTTACTGCAGCAATAATTCCCGACTCACCTGAAAAAATACGCAGCGCAATCCTTGGTGGACAAGTAGACACATTGGAGACATATGATATTTCTATGCTAATTGACCCTTTTGATGTACAAACTTTTCGTTTATACATAGGGCCTCTTGAATTTGAGAGAATAAAGAACATTAACGTGGGACTAGAGTCAATAATGGACTTTGGATGGAGTTTTATTAGGCCCATCTCTAAGGGTGTCTTGTTTGCCTTAAGGGAGCTACATAAATTTGTTCCAAACTATGGGGTGGTCCTTATAATATTTTCAATTCTTGTAAAGTTGTTGGTTTATCCCTTGACAAAAAAAAGCTACCAATCAACGGCTGCAATGCAAGCGGTTGCGCCTGAAATAAACGCCCTTAAAGAAAAGTATCAATCGAACCCTCAAAAACTAAATCAGGCTACAATGGAGCTATATAAAAAGAAAGGGGTTAACCCTTTGGGTGGTTGTCTACCAATGCTTTTACAAATGCCTCTTTTATTGGCCCTATTTCAAGTTTTTAGATCTACCATCGAGCTTAGAGCAGAACCATTTATTTGGTGGATTAAAGACCTGTCTTCACCTGACACTATTTTCTATTTACCTTTTAACGTGCCTATTTACGGAGACCAAGTGGCTGTACTGCCCGTGATAATGGTTTTTTCGATGTTTGTACAACAAAAAATGATGACCGGGGCGAACCAACAACCCCAACAAAAGATGATGCAGTCCTTTATGATGGGGTTTTTCTTTTTACTTTTTAATACTTTTCCATCTGGACTTAATTTATACTACACGCTTTTTAATTTGCTTACAATAGCACAACAGAAACTTATACCAAAAGAAAACGCCACAACGAAAAGCAACCAGTGAAAAATCATACCATTGTTTCCTTGGCAACACCCTATGGGTATTCGAGTATAGCCGTTATAAGAATAAGCGGGGGTCTTTCTTTTTTTATAGCACTAAGGCTTTCAAGGTCTAAAAAAAAGCCTAAAAACCTATTAACAAAGATTCTTTCTGTCTTTTCTGAAAATGGTAAAAAGATAGACAAGTGCGTTTTTACCTTTTTTAAGGGTCCTTTTTCATATACCGGTGAAGACGTTGTTGAAATATCGTGTCATGGAAACCCAACAATAACCCAAATGATAATCAATAGGTCTATTGATCTTGGAGCGTCGCTAGCCGAACCGGGAGAATACACAAAAAGAGCCTTCTTAAATGGTAAAATGTCACTTTCGCAGGCGGAGTCTGTTGCTCTTTTAATTTCTTCAAGGTCTAAGAAAGCTGTTTATAGCAACTCTAAAAACATTGAGGGGGGCTCTGCTAAAAAAATTAAAGAAATAAAAAACAACCTGCTAAGCGCTTTATCTATACTAGAATATGAGCTTGATGTATCTGAAGATGACCACCTAACAAAAGAATCAATAAAGAAATCTACTAAGATATTAAAAAACAACGGTTTAGAGCTTACTTCTTTGCGTGATTCATATACTCTTGGATCTGCATATAACAACGGTTTTAGGGTTGTAATAGTTGGTCAGCCCAATGTAGGAAAGTCAACACTGATGAACGCACTATTAGGCCTAGACAGAAGCATTACCAGCAAAACACCGGGAACAACAAGAGATACAATAACACAAAGTATTGTATTGGGGGGGTGCCCTATTACGTTGGTTGACACAGCGGGGTTTAGAAAATCGAAAGACCTCATTGAACAAGAAGGGGTACGCAGGGGGGAGATTGAAACAAATAGGGCAGACCTTGTTTTGTCTGTTTTCTGCCAAGGCACAGAACCTATTGAAAACAATAAACTTAAAAAGCAAATTCTAGTTTATAACAAAGTAGATAAACATAAAAAGAAAATAAAAAAGGGTAACGCCGTTCTTGTTTCAGCCTTAAAAAACAGGGGGATAAAGGAGTTGCTCAGCAAAATCCAGTTGTCTCTTTTTAAACCATCTGAACACACTGGCGACCTATTAATAAACACAGAACGGCAACTTCAAGCCATAAAAAAATCCCTAGGTCACAGCCAAAAAGCTGTTAAAATCCTTAAACAAAAACCCGTGTTAATAGAGCTTGTATCTCACGAAACGAGAAAGGCCATAGACTCTCTAGATGTTTTTCTTGGAAAAAGCACAACAGATGATATACTTGATCAAGTTTTTTCAAATTTTTGTGTTGGAAAATAGTTTCACGTGAAACAAAGTACATACGACCTTTTAGTTGTTGGTGGTGGGCATGCTGGAATTGAAGCTGCAAACATAGGCTCTTATATGGGGTTGAGCACTCTTGTTGTGACAATGGACCCCCTTGCATTGGGGAGGATGTCTTGCAACCCCGCAATTGGTGGTCTAGCGAAAGGACAAATGGTAAGAGAAATTGATGTTTTAGGTGGGGCGATGGGTTGGCTTGCAGACCAATGCGGTCTCCAGTTTAAAGTATTAAACAAAACAAAAGGTCGCGCGGTCTGGTCCCCAAGGGCACAAATAGATAAAAGACAGTATGAAAAACTTGTTGTTAATCAAATAAAAAAAGGGCCTATTGAGGTTTTTGCTGGCGAGGTTGTTTCTCTTTTATATTTTAATTCAGAAGTATCTGGAGCCGTATTAAGAAGCGGTGAAAAAATAAATAGTAAAAACGTAGTTCTTACAGCTGGTACGTTTTTATCAGGTCTTATTCATATTGGAGAAAGAAAAATTAATGCAGGTAGAATGGGGGAAGAAAGGGCACAGGGCCTAACCGAACATCTTTGTTCTGTTGGTTTTAGGTCTGGAAGGTTAAAAACGGGGACACCACCAAGAATAAATAAAAACTCAGTTGACTGGAGCAAAACAAGCGTTGCCATGGGAGACAACCAACCAATTCCCTTCTCCTATTCAACAAAACAATTTAACCCACCAAATGAGCCTTGCCATATTGTTGGTTCAAATAAAAGAAGCCACGATATTATTTCAGAAAACAAACTTAGGTCGCCTATGTTTTCAGGAGAAATATCAGGGAAAGGACCACGATACTGCCCCTCAATTGAAGACAAGGTAGAAAGGTTTCCAGATAGAGAGTCACATCTTTTTTTTCTAGAACCAGAGTGGAAAAATTCTGACCAAATATATTTAAACGGTTTTTCAACAAGCCTTCCTGAATCTGTTCAGCGTAACTCACTTAAGGCCATTCCTGGGCTAGAGAAGGTAGAGTTTTTTAGGCCAGGGTATGCAATAGAGTATGATTTTTTTCCACCCTCACAACTTAAAAACACCCTCGAAACAAAAGATGTTGGTGGTTTGTTTTTTGCGGGGCAAATGAAC
>MDTB01007939.1_pt1 | contig 10015 bp, 8 predicted proteins | sample 811161 | NCBI WGS metagenome assembly MDTB01 (sample SAMN05326650, study PRJNA326480) | marine metagenome | isolation source: seawater | place: Mediterranean Sea | collected 2009
TAATTTTTTTATTTTTGTTTTTAAGTTTTTTAATATTTTGTAAGACATTTTCTCTTATTTTATAAACTTTTTCACCAAATTTTTAATTTGTAAAGTAAAAAAGTATTTAAATAGTGATGAAATTTGGATAAATACCTGTAATATTAGTAATTATGATTATTAGTTGTAACTCTTGCGAAAAAAAATTTGTTATTCCTGACCAAGCCATAACGTTAAAAGGTAGAATGGTTCAATGTGGCTCTTGTGGAAACCAATGGAGGCAATATCCAAAAAATGAAGAAAAAATACCCTCAGTTAAAATAAAAAAAAATAAAAAAATTCCAAAGATATCAGAAACGAAAATACCAAAACCAAGGAAAAAAATATCTAAAAAGAAAAGAGAAATACATTTATATTCTCCAGAATACCTTGCAAAAAAACATGGCATTAATTTAAATAAAATTAATCATAAACCTGTTACAAAAAATAAAATCTCATTTGGATTTTACAGTTCGCTAATTATTTTTTTAGTATTTGCTATTGCTTTTTCAAGAATTTTATATTTTTTCCAAGATTTTATTATTACAAAATTACCATTTACTAAATTTTATTTACAATATTTTTTTGAAAGTATAAAGAACCTGTTTGAAATTTGGAAAGATCTTATTTCAAATTATTAGATTCTAGGTTTTTAATATTTACAAATTTATCAGACAAATTTGAATTATTTTTTTTTATAGAATCATAAAAATTCCATGCAAGAACCAAAAGTATATTATCTTTATTTTTTATCTCAGATTTGTTTTTAATCGGTATTTTTACGCCAGGTACAAATTTTTTGTGCTTTAATTTGTTGTCTTCAACAATAAAGTCTATTTCATCTTTAATTCCAAAAAAATTTAGAGCTGTTGTAGCTTTAGCAGGCGCACCAAAACCTATAATTTTTTTATTTTTGTTTTTAAGTTTTTTAATATTTTGTAAGACATTTTCTCTTATTTTATAAACTTTTTCACCAAATTTTTTATAAGTATCATATTTTTTAATTCCAAAATTATCTTCCTCTCGAAGCATTTTTTTAACGCTAGGGTCTATTTTTACTTTTTTATCTTTTTTAATATAAACTCTTATCGATCCACCATGTGTATTTATCTTCTCAGATTTAAATATTTTGGCATCAAATTTATCAAAGAAATTTGTTAATGATGTAAGTGACCAATAATTATAATGCTCATGATAAATATTATCAAAAGTTAAATCTTTTAATGTGTTCATTAAATACTGAACCTCAATAATTATTGTTCCTTTTTTACTTAATAAACTTAACATGCATTCAGCCATCTCTTTTAATTTGTCAGAATGAGCAAATACATTAGAAGCTAATATTAAATCAGCATTTTTTTTAATTTTTTTAAGATTTTTCTTTTCTAAGAAACCGTTAAATGTTTTTATTTTATTTTTATTAGCAAGTTTTGCTAAATTTTTTGCTGGTTCAATACCTAAAACTTTTTTAAATCCTAGATCCAAAAAAGGCTTTAAAGCAACTCCATCATTGCTTCCAATATCAATTATATAAGATTTTTTTTTAATTAATTTTAATTCTTTTGAGTATTTTTTCGCAGCTTCTACAAAGTGTTGTCTAAATACTTTAGAGGTTGAAGATGTGTAAAGATAATTTGAGAACATTTTTTTGGATTTACTGAGACTGAAAGTTGACAATTATGACATTTATCACAATAATTAACCTCTAACGGATAAAGTTCACATTTTTCCTCTTTTTTTTTTAACAAGTTATTTGCTAAAGGTTGATAGCCTAAAGATACGACTCTCTTTAAATTAAAATTTCCACATGATCTACATTCAAATTTGTAATTTTGTAATAATAAATTTTTTTCTTTTTCATCGACAAAAACATGTTTTATAGTATGAGTAATTCCATAATTTTCATGATCCCTCTCTCCTCTTACAAGATTTAAAAATGTTGTATCCTTTGTAAAAACCATTGCGTGTGCAACATTAGGTTTAATTACTGAAAGTTGACCCGCATTAACCACCTGGGTTACTTTTGGTGAATTTGGATTGATTATATCTTGGAATACTTCGATTATTTGCCCTTTCGTGAAAAGACATTTTTGCTCTTGTTGCGGATGATAATGATTTGCTCTTATTGTCCCTTTTTTTGAGTCTATTAATCCAATTAAATTTATAGGCTCTGTAAGCTCGTGATTACTAATTGTTCCCCTTTTATCTTTGAATAAATTTTCTCCATCTTTTACGTATTCTAAATCTTTTTTAATATTTTGTTTTGACCATTTCTCTATCATTTCTTTTATGTTTTGATCTAAATTATAAAGAAATTCAAAACCGGTGTTTAATAATTTTTTGTTTGATAAAGAAAAACCCAAATTTGGAACTTCATCATTAGTTTCTTTTAAAATTATTTTTGGATTATGTTTTTTACAAACTTGAGCTACTTCTTTAACTGAAATAGTGTCTTTTGTTAAATTAAATATTTCAGATGTTATTTCGTCTTTTTCTTCCATGAATTTAAAACATCTCGCAACATCAATTAACGGAACAAGGCTTTTTATTTGTCTACCACCAGCAAATAACTTTAAAGTTCCATTTTGTGATGCAATTTTTGAAAATAAGTTCGGCATTATATCTATTCTCATGCTATCATATGAATAACCATAAACAGAACCAAGTCTTAGAATAATATAATTTTTTCCAGATTTTTTTAACTGATCTTCATTTACTGCTTTAGAACTAGAGTATGATAGTACTGGCTTTGTAGCCTCATCCTCCTTTATATTTTTTCTAACTTCATTAATCCCTTCGTAAACAACATGAGTAGAAGGAAATATAATTTTACATTTATTGTTAATTGAATCTAAAATATTCTGGGTGCCTTTAACTCCTATTTCTTTTATCTTTTCATCTTTTTCTTTTGAGGCATCTATTTTGGTTCTAGGTACTTCAGTAACTCCGGCTAAATGATGTACTACATCTGCTTCACTACAATATTTTTTTATAAGATTTTTATCTAAAATATCTCCTTGGACAAATTCCATGTTCCAATTTCTGAGCTGGTTTACTCTTTCTGATATAAATCTATTATCTATTACCGTAATGTTGTGAAGCCAACTAACACCAGAATATAATTTACATAACTCTGTACCTATGTAGCCTAAACCACCAGTGATAACGATTTTTTTTTTCATGTATGTCTGATAAATATTTACTTATATTATTTTTTATTATAACTCAAATATCATGAATATTTATGATTGCTTTATGTACTACGATGAAGACCTTTTGTTAGATATAAGGTTAAATGTGCTAAGCAAATATGTCAAAAAATTTGTGATTACAGAGGCTACTTATACCCACAACGGGAGTAAAAAAAATCTTAATTTTAATATTAATAATTTTAAAAAATTTAAAGATAAAATTGAGTATATAATAGTCGATGAACAACCTACAAATATCCAAGTTTTAACTGAAAAAGATACTGCTAGAAAAAGAGAGGAAAAATTGATTTTAAATGGAATGGCAAGAGATTATTTTCAACGAGAAAGTTTGAAAAAAGGATTAAAAAATTTAAATGACGATGATTTAGTTATCATAAGTGACTTAGATGAAATTCCAAACTTAAATAACGTTAATTTTGATGAAGTCAAAAATAATATAATCATTTTTCAACAAAAAATGTTTTATTATAAGTTAAATCTTCTTTATAAAGATTTTATTTGGGCTGGCTCAAAGGCGGTCAGATATAAAAATTTTATTTCTCCTCAGTGGTTAAGGAATGTTAAATCAAAAAAATACCCTTTTTGGAGAATAGATGTTTTTTTTTCAAAAAAAAATATTCAAATTTACTTTATGTTAATGATGGGGGTTGGCATTTTACATGCATAAGAACACCCGAGGATTTGGAAAAAAAACTACTTAATTTTGCCCACCATTATGAATTTGAACAAAGTGGATTAAAATTTAATGATATAAAAAAACTAATTCATGAAAAGAGAGTTATGTACGATCACAACATCGATCAAAGAGGTTATAAATGGTCTGGTAAATCAATTTTAAAAAACATAGATTTAGATTTTCTGCCAGGCTACATAAGTGCTAATAAAGATAGGTTTAAAGAGTGGCTAGACTAATTTTTAATGAGTGCTAAGCTCTTTTTTATCTTTTTCTTTTTTAGAAATCTGATCTACTTCTACCCAATCAACTCTTTTTAAAGGTTTAGTTAAGGCTACCTTTAAAACTTCTTCGACATTCTTGACTGTGATAATCTCTATTGTATCCAATACAATTTTTGGAACTTCAATTAAATCTTTTTTATTTTCCATTGGAATTATCACTATTTTAATTCCTGCCCTATGTGCAGCTAGAAGTTTTTCTTTTAACCCTCCAATAGGTAAAACTAGTCCTCTTAAAGTTATTTCTCCAGTCATTGCAACATTTTTATCAACTGGTATTTCAGTAATAGCTGAAACTATCGAGGTAACCATCCCAATTCCTGCAGATGGGCCATCTTTTGGAGTGGCCCCCTCAGGAACATGTATGTGAAAATCTTTTTTATCAAAAACAGGAGGTATTATTCCATAGTCTAAACTTTTAGATCTAATATATGATTTAGCTGCCTTAACCGACTCTTGCATTACATCGCCTAATTTTCCAGTTATTAACATTTTTCCTTTACCTGGCATGACTACAGACTCAATTTTCAAAATTTCTCCTCCGACTTCTGTCCAAGCTAAACCTGTTACTACTCCAATTCTGTTTTCTTCTTCTATCTCTCCATATTTAAATTTTTCAACGCCAAGTAAATCTTTTAAATCTTTATCACTTATTGGGTTATTAATTTTTTCTTGGTTATCAATTTTTTTAACTAATTTTCTTGCTATTTTAGATATTTCCCTTTCAAGATTTCTTACTCCTGCTTCTCTAGTATAATGTCTAATAATTTTCTTGTTAATTTCTTCATTAATATTCCATTCGTTCTCCTTAAGACCATTATTTTTACTTTGATTTGGAATTAAATATTTTTGGGAAATATTCACTTTTTCATCTTCCGTGTAACCTGACAATTTGATTACTTCCATTCTGTCTAGAAGTGGTGGCAAAATATTTAGTGTGTTTGCAGTTGTTACAAACATAACATCAGATAAATCATAATCTACTTCAAGGTAATGATCGTTAAATTCTTTGTTTTGCTCTGGGTCTAAAGCTTCTAGTAATGCTGAAGAAGGGTCACCTCTGTAATCATTTCCTACTTTGTCTATCTCATCTAATAAAAAAAGAGGGTTTTTAGTTCCAACTTTTTTCATCATTTGAATGATTTTGCCTGGCATGGACCCAATATAAGTTCTTCTGTGTCCTCTTATTTCAGCTTCATCTCTTATTCCTCCTAGAGAAATTCTTACAAATTTTCTGTTAGTTGCCTTAGCTATTGATTTTCCAAGTGACGTTTTTCCAACACCTGGTGGACCAACTAAACAAAGTATAGGTCCCTTCATTTTTTGCATTCTTTTTTGAACTGCTAAAAATTCGATTATTCTTTCTTTTACCTTATCTAAGCCATAATGATCTTTATCAAGTATATTTTGAGCATTATTTAAATCAGAATTTATTTTTGATTTTGTTGACCAGGGTAGTTCGGTCATCCAATCTAAATAATTTCTTACAACAGTTGCCTCAGCGGACATTGGACTCATAGATTTTAATTTTTTTAGCTCAGATAAAGATTTGTCTTTGGCTGCTTTAGGCATTTTAGCATCATTTATTGCTTTAGCTATGGAGGTTAATTCATCTTTTCCCTCGTCGATTTCTCCTAATTCTTTCTGAATAGCTTTTAATTGTTCATTAAGATAGTATTCACGTTGTGTTTTTTCCATTTGGTTTTTTACTCTTCCGCGAATTTTTTTCTCAACAGAAATTACGCTTGTTTCTTTTTCTATAAGCTGCAAAATTTTTTCTAATCTTTTTTTGAGATCAACTATTTCTAGAAGCTCTTGTTTTTCAAATATTTGTATATTTAAACTTGAGGAAATAATGTTAGCTATTTGAGAGGGGTCTTTCAGCTTCTTATAATCACTTGGTCCATCGTTTAAATCTTTCTTACTCAAAATTTGAAGTTTTTCAAATTTTTTTATTAAGCTTAATGCTAATGGTTCAAGATCAGTTGTTTTATTTTCATCTTCACTTAATTCTACTTCGCAAGTTAAATAGTTTTTATTATTGTCTTTGTATTTTAAAATTTTTACCCTTTTTTCACCCTCAACTAAAACTTTTACTGTTCCATCTGGTAATTTTAAAAGCTGTAAGACTTTACTTAAACAACCATATTGATATAAGTCTTTACTAGAAGGGTCGTCATTTTCTGAGTTTTTTTGAGTAACTAAAACTATTGATTTGTCAGATTTCATTGCTTCTTGCAAAGCGTTAATTGATTTTTCCCTACCTACAAAAAGAGGCACCACTTTTGAAGGAAATATAACTATATCTCTAAGTGGTAATAAAGGTTTTAAGTATGTAGTTTGCATTAGAATAAGAGTATGGCTATTAAAATAATAATTTCAAGAAGCAAATTTTAATTAAGCAACTGATGTTGATGAATTTTTGCCATATGTGACAATGGGCTCAGAAATTCCTTTTACAGCAGCGCAATCAACTGTAACCTTTATTACATTTTCCAAATCGGGTAACTCAAACATAGTTTTTAAGAGAATGTTTTCTAGTATTGATCTTAAGCCTCGTGCGCCTGTTTTTTTTGAAATTGCTTTTTTTGCAATTTCACTTATTGCATCATCTTTAAACTCTAATTTAACTTCTTCGAACTCAAATAATCTTTGATATTGTTTTATTAATGAATTTTTGGGCTCTTTTAAAATTTTTATTAATGATTTTTCATCAAGATCATCTAATGTTGCAATTATTGGCATCCTTCCAATAAACTCAGGTATTAAACCGTATTTGATAAGATCTTCGGGCTCTAACATTTTCATAATTTCAGAAAGAGGTTGTTCTTTATAATTTTTCACTTTCGCTCCAAAACCTATCGAACTACCTTTTCCTCTACTATCAATTAATTTATCCAAACCAGCAAAGGCTCCTCCGCATATAAATAGTATGTTTGTTGTATCAACCTGTAAAAATTCCTGTTGCGGGTGTTTTCTTCCACCTTGAGGGGGTACACTAGCAACTGTTCCCTCCATAATCTTTAACAATGCTTGTTGTACTCCTTCTCCAGAAACATCTCTTGTAATTGATGGGTTTTCAGATTTTCTACTGATTTTATCAACTTCATCTATATAAACAATACCTCTTTGAGCTTTTTCAACGTTATAATCTGCAGATTGTAATAATTTTAAAATTATATTTTCTACATCCTCACCAACATAACCTGCTTCAGTTAATGTTGTTGCATCGGCCATTGTAAAAGGTACATCTAAAATTCTAGCTAAAGTTTGTGCTAATAAAGTTTTTCCACAACCTGTTGGTCCAACTAAGAGTATGTTTGATTTTGAGAGCTCAACATCTTTATTGTTTTTTGTCTCATGGTTTAGTCTCTTATAATGATTGTGTACAGCTACAGATAATATTTCCTTCGCAAATTTTTGACCAATAACATACTCATCTAAAACATTGCAAATTTCTTTTGGTGATGGAACTCCATCTTGATGTTTAACTAATGAGCTTTTATTTTCCTCTTTAATAATATCCATGCAAAGCTCTACACATTCGTCACAAATAAATACTGTTGGACCAGCAATTAATTTTCTAACTTCATGTTGGCTTTTTCCACAAAAGGAACAATATAGGATATTTTTATTATTTTTTTCTGACATAACGAATCAATAAATTGAATATAAAACTCTGCTAAATACTTAGCAAGTTGAAGTTGTATGAATGTCTAGATATTGTGCTTTATTTTCTCTTTTCCACAACAGAGTCGATTAAACCAAACTTTTTTGCATCTTCTGCAGTCATAAAGTTATCTCTTTCTAAAGCTTTAGATATTTCTTCAACGGATTTTCCTGTGTGTTTGGAGTAAATTTTATTTAATCTTTCTTTTAAAGATAAAATCTCTTTTGCATGAATTTGTATATCTGTGGCTTGGCCTTGAAAACCAGCAGATGGTTGGTGAACCATAATTCTAGAATTAGGTAGAGAATACCTTGTTCCCTTTTCTCCTGCCGCTAAAAGAAATGATCCCATAGATGAAGCTTGACCAATACATAGAGTAGAAACAGGAGAGTTAATATACTGCATTGTGTCGTAAATACCGAGACCCGCAGTAACCAATCCACCAGGGCTATTAATATAAAAATTTATTTCTTTGTTAGGGTTCTCAGACTCTAGAAATAATAATTGAGCAGTAACTAATGAAGCGACAGCATCGTTCACTGGGCCAACTAAAAAAACTATCCTCTCTTTTAAAAGCCTTGAATAAATATCATAGGCTCTCTCTCCTTTGCTTGTTTGCTCAACAACCATTGGAATGAGACTATTCATTTTTTCTTCAAGATCGCGACTCATAATTGACTTATACAACTATTGGTTACTTTTTACTAATTTTTTTTGATTTTTGCTTATCTTTCGAAGATGATTTTGATTTATTTCTAGCTGTCTCTTTCACATCTTTTTTATTAAATTCAGATAAAATTTTTTCTGCTTCTTTAGAATTTATCTCTTTAGAAGTAAGTTTAATTTTAGATTTAATAAGATCAATAATTTTTTCTTCGTAAAGGGAACCTTTTAAACTTTGAGAAGCGCTTGGATTTTTTTGATAATAATCTAACACCATTTTTTCTTGACCTGGCATGCCTTTTATTTGTTTTTGAATTTCTGCTCTTACTTCATCATCAGTTACTTTAAGATTATTTTTCTCTCCATATTCATTCAATAATAAACCTAACTTGATTCTTGACTTGGCCATTCTTACGTTATTTGCTTTATGTTTTTCTTTTTCCTCTGGTTTTAAATTTTGTGTCATAATTGAAATTTCTTGATCAATTAAGTTTTGAGGTAAATCTATTTGATGGTTTTTTTCAATTTGATCTAAAATTTCTTTTTTAGTAATTGAATTTAATGCTTGTGAATATTGACTTGAAATTTGCTTTTCGATTAATAAATTTAAGTCTTTTACATCTTTTGCACCCATCATTTTTGCAAAACTATCATCGATCTTACTTTCTATAGATTTTTTAACATTTGATATTTTACATATAAATTTTGTTTTTTTATTAGCTAATTCTTTTTTTGGATGGTTTGCTGGTAATGTTGCGTCTAGTGTTTTTTCATCTCCTTTTTTAATACCAACCAATTGTTCGTCAAAACCTTTTAGGAAAAGATCCTTACCTAATTCAATTTGGACACCTTTTCCTTCGCTTCCTTCAAATTTATTTCCATCAACTCTTGCAGAGTAATCAAAAACAACTTGATCTCCGATTACTGCTTTTTCATTATCTTTTTTGTCTTCAAACTGTTTATTTTGTGAAGCAATTTCTTTTAATTTTTTTTCAATAATTCTATTTTCAATTTTAATTTTGTATTCTGTTGCTTTAAATTTTTCAAAACTCTTCAATTCAACTTTTGGCAAACAGTCAATCTGCAGTTCGTAATTCAAATCTTTTCCTTCTCCAAATTGTTTAAGATCAATTTTAGGTTGACCAGCAACTTTTAATTTTTTTTCATCGATAGCTTTCGTTGATGTCTCTCTTAAAATTTTATCGACTACTTCTCCGTAAATTGATTTTCCGAATTGACTTTTTATAACTTCTGGAGGAACTTTTCCTGGTCTAAACCCTTTTAGTGAAACCTCTTTTTGTAATTCATTAAGCCTGTCATTCATCTTTGTCTGAATACTTTTTTTATCAATTATTACAGATAAAACTGTTCTAAGACCTTTTTTTGATTTTACTTCTATTTTCATAATTTTATGGTGGGCAAGAAGAGACTCGAACTCTTAAGCCTTGCGGCACTGGTTTCTAAGACCAGCGCGTATACCAATTCCGCCACTTGCCCA
>MDTB01128293.1_pt1 | contig 10015 bp, 10 predicted proteins | sample 811161 | NCBI WGS metagenome assembly MDTB01 (sample SAMN05326650, study PRJNA326480) | marine metagenome | isolation source: seawater | place: Mediterranean Sea | collected 2009
ATTATTAAATTGAATCCAGGTATTCGTGTCACTCCGGTGTTTGATATAAGTAGGAACAATCAAGTCTGCTCCTTCGGAAAGAGTAACATTGTTATCAAAAGTAGTAGTCGACTTAACTTTTAATGATCCACTTACAACAACTTTTGCATTATCCGAACTATTTCCTAAAGCAATAGTGTCTGCTTCGGGTACAGTTAAGGATTTACCGATAGCTACTGAATCGTTTCCTGCAACAGTATTTGTTCGACCAACAATTGCAGCATAATCACCAGAAGCAACGTTTGTTTGGCCACCCAAAACAGCAGAATAGTCACCACTAGCAGTAATAGCTTCACCACCAAGTGCTGCGGCTGATATCCCAGATGCAGTATTGTTTCCGGTTGCAGAACCTAGTGCGATAGATCTTGCTCCTGTCGCCCTTGTTTTATTACCTATTGCAAAAGCACCCGCACCAGTTGTTGCTTGTGCGTCATTACCGATAGCGACAGAATCCGTAGCATTGGCCTGTGGAGCAGTTGAAAAGGTACCATTTTCAGTAAATGATTTTTTTGCAATTGCTTGGTGGTTTCCATCGACTAAACTGCCTGAAACTACCACATCTCCACCAAAAACAGTTATTCCGCCATGAGATGGTGTGGTTAGTCCTGTTGAACCAGATACAAAGAAGGAAACGTGGTTTCCTTCGGCAAAACTAGAAGAATGTATCAGAACAGTGTCATTTGCAGAAGCTACGTGAATAGCATGCGTCTTGTTATTAGTTTCTACTCTGAAATCTAAATTTGTATCACTGCCATCATTAATGACAACTTCAGAATTCGTAGTATCTTCTATAAGTTTTAATGCCTCAACATTTCCAACGCTAAATGTCATAGCATCCGTAGTGAATGATATTTTGGTATCTGTATCATCCTTATGTATAACTGATCCACCTACATGAACATCAGTTGACCCGGTAACAGCAGCATTGAAATTTACTTGACCAGTAAATGTAGATCCAGAAATAGTAGCAACGATCGAATCATCAATCATTGTTTTATCAGCATTACCGCCTGTCCCAATTTTAACACCAGGACCAACATTAACAGCCAATGCAGCACCACCGCCACCTGTTAACCCATCACCAGCCGCAGAAGTTGCAATCTTTGCAGCAGTAATTCCTGAATCCTTAACACGTAACGCATCGCTGTCTCTTTCAATCGTGGAGTCATCTACTCCGACCTGCAATTGATTTGATACATTAGACAAACCATCCCCAGCAATGGCAGTAACCAGGCCGGCTATAGTTCCTTTTTTTGTATTATTGGAACCATCAGCATCAATAAACGCAATTGAGTCACCAACAGCGATGGTAGCAGAAGTAGTTAAAGAGTTTAAGTCTAACTGCGCAACGCCAGAAGTATTTTTAAGTCCTTCGTTTGCGTCTTTAATATATTTGGTACCTGTAGCACCATATAATGTACCAGAGATAACCATGTCACCCGGTACTAAAACAACTCCACGAGAAGCAGCAACATCCTTAGATCCTGCAGAACCAGACAACATGATCTTAACATCTGCACCGTAACCCTTGGTGGATAACTCAGCAGCAGTCGGTGTTGAATCAAGGTCTTGCGCACCGAGTATTACAGAATTATCGTTGCCATCAATAAATAAAGTTCCGTAGTAGTCATCTGTATTTACTATAAAATCAATATCATTTCTATAGTGGTTAAATTTTGTTTGAGCACCGGCACCGACTGGCTCTATTACAATTAAGTTATAGTCAGAAGCGCTTGTACCTGCGTACATTTGAATGTCTGTATCTGCTTCTACATGAAAAACGTTTTCTGCATCAACAGTAATTTGATTAGCGTTTGGAGAGAAAATGTATGGAGTAGCTGCTTCTCCATTTGTAAATAATTTAACCGATTGAGCCAGTCTAAAATTACCACCAGTTGCCACACCCAGTGTTCCAGTAACACCTACCGTACCATTAAATTCTGAACCAGTTAAGTGAGCGACAATCTGATTATCAGTCGTAAAAGTTTCTGTAGATCCAGCAAGCGTACCGGACAAACCAGTGCCAGCAACATAAGTCTGACCGACTCGATTTTCCGTGAATGTTGACCCATTAGTAGTAGTTCTTAAAAACAAAGAACCAGTTGAAACAAAAATTGCACCGTCATTAACTGCGACCTGGATTGCTGTTTGCCCAGCAGAACCAGCAGCGGCACCTTTATCCTTAAAATGAATTGCACCAGTCATTTCCAATTGGCCGGTCTGACTCATGTTAACTTCCATGACTTGCTTTTCAGCAAATAAAGTACCTGATACAACCAAGTCACCGGCAACTAGCGTTGCGCCTCTTGTACCGCCGTCCTTGGATCCTGCGGTGCCATCAATAACTACTTTAACATCTGTACCAACAGCAGGAGTCGATCCAGGTAGTAAGTCAGCAGGAGCTCCGGATCGACCTAAAATAATCAAATCCTGGTTAGCATTTACATGAATTGCAGACTGCATACTGTTTGATTCAACACGAAAATCTATATCTGCTGAACCGTCATTTATAACAACCTCATCCTGTGTATCGTTTTTTGCCTGTATAAATTCTACATTATTGCTTTTAATTATGACGTCATCTGTAGCGTTGATTGTAATATCTTGAGGCGACGTGAACTCTAGGCTTGTGCCAGGAAAAGTTGCAAATGAGCTACCAGTTAAAGTACCGCTGACGCCAACATTCCCACCAAATGAAACATTTTGTTTGTCATCTGTATTATTAGAACCAGAAATAAATAGCCATGCTGAGTTATCAACATTTGATAAAAGGTTACCGTCTAAACCACCTTGATCGTTACTAGCAGCACTGGCGCTATAAATAAGTAAAGATGGCGTTGTAGCACCGCCGTTTGTACCAGAAGCAATAATTTGAGTTGTTCTTATTTGTTGACTTCTAAAATCTCTTGTAGCCATTGATTTATCCTATCTTAAACTAAAACATTTTTTGATAATTATTCGTTACCCTTGAACTGAACATAAATATCTTATCTCACCAGTAAAAGGCGCTGACGTTGTTATTTTCATGCCAGTAGTTGTTACGTTTGAAAACGTAACTCCAACACCTGGGTTTTTTTCTTTTGTTAATATGACTGGTTTGGGACTAGAATGTAGGTTTACACCTTCAATCCAACCTTGCTCCGCTTCTCCCGATGCAGCAATGCTCGAATCCCATACAAATGAGTGCACAGAACTAAGATAAATATTTTCACCAGCTGTACTTGATGTATTGTAGAAAAGTATGCCACCAAGACTCGATAATTTTCTACTTTGATTATCTCCACTTCCAGGTAGACTTTTTAATTCAAGCTTAAACCAATAAAAATTGGAGCCACTAAATTCGGCTCCAGAACCACTTCCATCTAAATTGTTAATAAATGTTGCATCCAACTCTATAATACCATTATTTGTAGCAGTACTAGAATTTATTTCTCTCCATCGATAATCAATATTATTTTGATTTGGAGTTGAAAGGTCAGAGTTTCCAACTGCTGGTAATGATACAAATAATTTTCTATCTAATCCAACGTTTTCTGTTGCAAAATTACTTGGAAAATCATCTGTTGCTGCTGTTATAGCAGTCTTATTTATCAAATACATGTACATTTCATCATTGCCATCTACGTCAAAATTAATAAACCGGGCCAGAAAATATATTTGCACGATTCCATCATCAGTAATGCTTGCAGAACTAGTAATTGGGACAGTCACTCGGCCGAATCGACTCATTACAATAACCCTTCCAATTCCACCACTCGTCGATGGCGAATGTGTTAATGTATCTGAATATCTTCTATCTTTAATTGTGTAAGGACCCACCGCGTTGGAAGGTCCAGTAAGATTATTGTTTGGAAAGGTAACAGCAAGGCTACCATCTGTTGAAATAAGAAGGTTTTTGTCTGCTGCCAGTAAACTGTTATCTGCACCTGCAGCAATTAATGTTACAGAAGGTGGACTATCAAAAGCTTTATTTTTTAGTGTAGCGGCAAATGCAATTGTTTTTTCAGTTTCGTTTACGAAATTAACAGTTCCTTCTTCGATTGCACCTCGGTTACGCCTTGTCATCTTTTTAGCCTATTTTTATTATTTGTATGTGAACAATCCCAGAAAATGGAGCCGATGTTTCAAAAGTTACTGAATTAGTAGTTAAGGACGTTATAAAAATATTTACCATTCCTTGTGCATCATCGGAAGGCTGCGCGCTTATTTGAACGTTTGGTATTGTAGTAAATTTAGTTTGAAAATTATAGGAACCATTTACTGAGTTAGATAAAGTTACTTTTGTTGACTCAACGACCATTGGTTCGTCTGATATTGTAAAAGATCTAGGAGACTTTCTTATCCTTGGATAAACTTTCCTAAATCTTTGGCCATCTCTTGTTTTAAATGTGGTAAATGCCATAGGTGTACTCCATAATCATTTATTAATTATGCGCATGACTTTAAATTATAAGATGTTTGATGCTTCGGAAGCTAAACCAGATCTTTGCCCTCTATTCAGGTGCACATGCGCTGCTAATTTAGAGTTTTTAAATTTATCTATTACTATCGAAAGTCCGTTTGATCTTTTATCTATGTAAGGAGTGTCAATCTGATCAATGTCGCCTAAGAGAACTATTTTAGAGTTTTGTCCAACACGGGTAATAATAGTTTTTAATTCATGGATAGTCGCATTCTGTGCTTCATCCACTATTATAAAGGAGTCGTTAAATGTTCTTCCACGTATATACGGAATTGGTGCAACCTCTATTTGCCCATTCTCTATCATCGATTCAAAATAATTGACGTCATCAAAAGCAACCCTGATGTTATCAACTATTGGCGCAAGCCATGGCGCCATTTTTTCTTGCATGTTTCCAGGCAAATAACCTAAATCTCTAGACCCAACATGTTGTAATGTTCTGGTTATTACTATTCTTTTACGACGTATAAATCCGCTATCAAACAATTGTATTCCTAAGTCTCCTTGGTTTGTTTGACTTAGTGCAGCCATTAAAGCCAAAAAAGTTTTTCCACTTCCTGCCAAACCTGTCAGTGTAACCAAAGGAATATTTGGATCTAGTAATGCATTAATTGCAAATCTCTGTTCCGAGTTTCGAGGTTCTACACCACAGCCTTCACTTAACGCATAGTTTAGTTGATTAATTTTTCTGTTATTGTAAATGCCTAACAAACTCGTTTCTAAAGATTTACCTATTATAAAACTATTTTCATAAACATTTTCTAAATTTACTTCCAATGACCGATCCTTAAAAAACTGATCGATCTGTTTTCTATCCAAATCTATGGTTTCAATGCCTTTAAATTGACCTAATTCTGGAGCTACATGGTCCTTGTAATAATCTTCTGCCCAGACTCCAAGCGCGTCACACTTAACTCTTAGATTAATGTCTTTTGTTATGACATTTACTTTCGTATTTTCATATAATTTCTGGAGTCGTAATGCACATGCTATAATTTTATTATCATTTCTAGATATATCTAAATCAATGTGTTCATCTTTTGCTAGTGGCTCAGTATCAAATGCTATTCTTATATCTAGATCTTTAATAATTTTCCAACGACCTTCATATTCAACTTCTCTTAAACCATCAAGAAATCTATTCACATGTCTTGCAGCTTCACCGACTACACCAGGCTTTTCTTTAAATCTATCTAGTTCCTCTAACACCGCCATTGGTAAAACAATATCGTTTTTGGAAAAAGCTTCAATTGAGTTCTTATCATATAAAAGAACAGATGTATCTATAACGAATATTTTTCTGGACAAAATTCACCTCGTACATTTTTAAGTTTGTCGTTATTATTATTAATGGAGGAAATAAGTAACATGAAATCTGAACAAAGTAACAGAACATGTTTTGCGAATTGCAGAACAATGTCCATTAATTGCAAGAATAACAAGTGTAGAGCCTGGTTTAAATGCAAAGAATATAATAACTGTTCGATAATCGCAGCAAAAGATGGTCCCATGACATTGCAAGTCATTGGAAATTTATTTAATTTAACGCGTATGAGAATATGCCAGATTGAAAAAAACGCTATCAGCAAAATCAGAAACATAGTTGGGACATAACTCAATGACATCATAATATAAATATACGAAAAAAGGGTTCCGAACATAAGAACAGAACCCTTTAGTAAAATAAATCGTTAATAATTTTATTTATTTTCTTTTCTTTGCTTGTCTGTTTCAACAGTAATTTTAACCAGGTCGGCTGCTTCTTTTTTTAGTAGGCGTAGGCCTTTACGAGCCCGGACACCAGCTGAAGCATTACCGGCTGCATTTTTATTAATATCTAAATCGATACTTTCGATTATAGTTTTAATTTCTGTCCATTTATCAATAATTTTAGACATGTAATTTCTCCGTTTTTTGCCCTTTGCAGAGACCTACTAACGATCTCATAAGATTATTATCTTCTAATTCAAGCGCAAGTAAATTTATAATTTGCAAAATTTGCTCTTGGCTTACACCATAGTCCATAATTGTCTGAACTATTTCGCGCGAAACTGCGTTGTTTAATACTGCTACTTGTTGTTTTTCATCTAAGTTTTTTTTCATATTACCCTCCTATCTATATATGGCTCGACCATGAACTTATTTAGACCGGTAAATCTAAGAATTTTACCATCATATCCCTCATCTGTACTATTTCTTTCAAGAATTATGAAGTCGTTCCATTTCTGTTCATTTAATATAAATAGAGCATGTTCCCACGTTGTTATGTCACAGTCATAAGATTCTAATAAATTTAAAACTGGTGTTGGGAGCATAATTTTTATGTCGTCTTTACTAAGTAAAACTAATTCTTCTCTATTTGTTGCTATAATAGACTTACAAACGTCGATAACTTCATGTATGACACCACAATTGTTGCATTGAGCTAATTTTGATTCCAATGTGTCTGATTCATCAATTACTGAAAAAACAACAAACTCATGATTTGGAGGGTCGACCCTTTTTCTATATTGCGGCAAAACACAAAGGCATTTTATATTATGTTTAATGCCGGTTCGCATCTATGCTTTATCCATAACTCTAAAAAAACATTGCTTTGTATTTGATTCCAATGTGTTAAGAATATTTCTAATTTGAACATCTGTAAGCTGCAAACTTTCATCTTCCTTCATGGCGTTAAAAAGCTGAGTTGCGTTTGAATCAATTACAAATTGCATCAAGTCTCTTAGTTTAGATTTTTCCATTTTTTTTCCTAGGTAAGAATATTTTAGTTTTAAGTAGATCTTTTATTTTTTTGTCTAACTCATTCTGTATTTTAAATGCATTTTTTGAAACATAAAATTTTTGTTTTCCAAAAAAGTATTGATGGATATGATTTTGAAACATTTCTTTTAACAAAAGTACAGAATAAACAATGTTTCTTTCTATCGAATCATATCTTTTTGTTGTTGGTAAAGTTATTTTGCATGTATTTGAATTAAGCAAACTGAGACGTTTAGATAATAGTTCTTTTGTTTCTACGCTGGATTGATTTTCTATTTTTTTAATTATTCTATTCTTATGTGCACTGGAAACATTGCCTGATTTTATTGTCAAAAATTTTCCATCTATTTTGCATTCATCACAATTACCTAGCCTACTATCGTCTGTGTTATTTATAAGGTCTCCTAAAGTTGGTGATAATGGTAAGCCACCAATAACTGAAACTAAGTCCGGTAATGAATTTATTGATTCCAAATCAAAACCATACTGAATAGGAATGATGTTTATAAGGCCTCTATGGTAATTTTCGCTTAGTGTAAATAGAATCTGGTCATTGAATGATTTACAAACCAAGAAGAAAGTTTTGTCCTTGTCTTCAAAGCTTTTGTTCATCAAGTGTGATAATTCACTAGCTGAAGATAAGGAACCGTCGACCATTAAGAAACCACAATTTGTAAAAGAGTTTACTTTTGGTAAAAAGCCCTCGGCAACTCTTAATTTTACTTTTGGATAATTACTAAAACGTATAGTAGGTTTAAGCACTGGCAACCTGTTTACATTTATTGATAACGAAGGATTTCCATGTTTTTTGATCAATGCTAAAATTTCTTTTGATTTATCGCAATTTATTATTTTTGAAACTTGATTAAAAATAAAACTAGAGCTGGCCCTTAGCTCTATTGTATCGATAGGAGACGGTTTTATTAAATTGTGTAAAAATCTAACTCCCGAAGACGGAACGCTTTTTTCAAAAATACAGATTGTTTCAAAAATATTTTTTATAACATTTCTATTTGCATGATTTTTCACTAGTAAATCAGCAATCAATGTTAAGTCCCATATCTCATCACCAATAAAATTGTTTTTATTGTAAATTTTCTTATCAGATAAGAAAAAACTGCAACACTTAATTAGGTCCGAAAAAAGGTATTCATCTGTAGCAACAATTTCATCAGTGAAAACCGCCATCTTTCTTCTTTCCCATGTTGGATATCGCTAATGCACCAGCAATATTTTCAACGACTGATTCTATTAGCTTACTACTGGCTTCCTGTTCTGCTTTTTTTTCTTGCAAGATTATCCCATATCCAAGCAACTTTCCCAATAGACCTAGTATAAGCAAAACCAAAGAAAAAGCAAACGTTTGCTGATACAGGTATATTGACCCAATTACAAAAATTTCAGACATTCCAAAATTTAAATTTTTTATCAACTGTCCCTCCATAGATTATTTGAAGCATAGGTAAGAATTTCCTCAGCACTTTCTTCATTATAACCATAATCGTCCATAAGGGTTTGTATCATATCAGAGAACTTTTTTTGTTGCTCATCATCTCTAGTTTTTGATTTTGTGACAATTCTTGCCATGTCTTTAACAGAATTTATCAAGTAAGACTCAATTGCTTCTTTTAGTGGTTCGTATGACCTAAAATCAACGCGCTCTCCACGTCGCATTTTTGCAAACATATAAGCCGTAACGTCAGACCTAAAACCTGATTTTGCAGAGCCGGTAATTCCAATAACCTCTTCGATTGATTTCATAAATTTTTCATCTGCAGCCCGTTCTTCTCTTGTAATTGAATCCTTAAGTTTTGTTTGTGTGGTGTAAGCTTCCGCGTTGTCGAGATAGGTATCGAATAACGATTGTGCTTGCTCTTCATAAGCTGTAATAAATGCTTTTGCTATTTCTGTTTCTAAAATTCTAAGATACTCTTCTCTTACGGTTTGCTGAATAATTTCTAGACATCTTTCACGAAAATCAGTATCAACAATTTGTTCCTTTACCATTTTTGTTATTGAATTCATAACACCAATTGGAGTAACACACCCTTTATCAGAGTCACATAAAGCATGGTCAATCGCTTTCATAATGAATCTAGTTGATATACCGTTCATTCCTTCTTCTCTGTTTTCTTCCCGTAGGTCATTTATGTCAATTTTTTTGACCCTTCCTTTTTCGATGACTTCTTCACCGTTGTATATTTTCATTTTTGTTAGTAAGTCACATTTCTGAGAAGATTTGAGTCTAGACATAACGGAAAACATTGAGGCCACTTTTATTGTGTGTGGTGCAATGTGTGCATCAAAGTCGGATCTAGAAAGAATTTTTGTGTAGATTTTTTGTTCTTGATCTAATTCTAGAATATAAGGTACGTTGATCTTAACTACTCGATCAAGAATAGCTTCGTTTGTATGTTCGGATTTAAATCTGTTCCATTCAGATTCATTACAGTGTGCAAGAATAACACCGTCGAAGAAAATCATGTCATGCTTACCTGGCGCCGGAACACGTTTTTCTTGGGTTGCCGTAATGATTGTGTGCAAGAACTCAATTTCGTTTTTAAATACTTCGATTAATTCAACGAGGCCTCTGTTTCCGACATTAAATGCACCAGTCAGATTGAGTACACGTGGATCATCTTCAGAGTATCTATCGAGCTTCGATATATCTTCGGATCCAATAAGAACTGATACATCCTGGGAGTTTGCATCCATAGGAGGCACAGAAGCAATTCCGCGACGACCGCGTTG
>MDTB01178095.1_pt1 | contig 10015 bp, 8 predicted proteins | sample 811161 | NCBI WGS metagenome assembly MDTB01 (sample SAMN05326650, study PRJNA326480) | marine metagenome | isolation source: seawater | place: Mediterranean Sea | collected 2009
CGACGGCAATCCACCCGACGACATGTTCGGAGGTCTGCCGTTCATGGCCGACCTCATGAAGTTCTTGCAGGGCCAGACCTCCGGCAGCAACGACACGGCGCGCCAACTGGCCCACACGATCGCCAACGACGGACAGAGCGAGCCCAACATCGATCCGGGCGACCGCATCGCCGTCGAGCAGCTCATCCGGGTCGCCGAGCTCCAGGTGGCATCTCTCACCGGGCTCTCCGCCGGCTCGATCACGGTCGAGGTCGGGAACCGATCACAGTGGGCCGACCGCACGATCACCGACTACCGCCCACTGTTCGAAACCCTCTCGGACTCGATGAGTCAGGGGCTCCAGCTGCATGACGATCTCCCCACCGACGATCCGATGGCGGCGATGATGGCGAGCCTCACCCAAATGATGGGGCCGATGATGCTCGGCATGACCACCGGCTCGATGGTCGGCCCCCTCGCCCGCCGGGCACTCGGCGGTTTCGACCTGCCGGTCCCCCGAGCCGCCGACGCGCCGATCCTTGTGCTTTTGCGCAATGTCGACGAATTCGGCGATGCCTGGTCGCTCGATCGCGACGACCTCCGATTGTGGGTGTGTCTCCACGAGGTCGCCCACCAGACGGTGCTCAACGTTCCGCACGTCCGCGAGCGGCTTACCGATCTGCTTCAGCGCCATGCTGCCGCATTCGAGTCCGACCCTGCTCGGATCACCGACCAACTTGGGGGGTTCGACCCGATGGCGGGGCCGGAGGCGCTGGCCGATATCCAGAACTCCCTCAGCAATCCCGAACTCGTCCTCGGGGCCGTCCGCTCCCCCGCCCAGGAGGCGATCCAACCCGAGCTCACCGCTCTCGTCGCCGCCATGACCGGCTACATCGACTGGGTGATGGACTCGATTGGCGAGTCGCTGATCGGCTCTTACGGGATGGTCACCGAGGCGCTCAGGCGACGCCGAGTCGAAGCCGATTCCAGCGATCGGTTCGTCGAGCGAATCCTGGGACTCGAGCTCGATGCGGAGCACTACGACCGCGGCACGGCCTTCGCCGGCGGTGTCGTCGAGCGCGCCCGCGCCGAAGGACTGCGGCGCCTCTTCGACGACCCTGCGCACCTGCCGACCCCCAACGAGGTCGACGCCCCAGGCCTTTGGCTGGCCCGGATCGATCTACCGTCCTGAGTCGTCGGTGTCGTCGGGCCGCTGGGGCGGCCGAGGTGTCTCACTGATCGGGTCGACTTCGACCCCATCGACCGATGAGATGATCGGCTCGGCGTTGCCCCACCCGTAGGCGAAGTCCGCCGTGCCCGCAGGTGCCTCGGGCTGACTCGGCCGCAGGTCTTCGATCGTGAGTTCGGCGGGGTCGGGCTCCGCTTGGCCGGAAGTCGTCGATGGTGACTCGGCCGACGAATCGTCGATGGTGCCGGCTGGAGAAGGTGATGCTCCCCCGGCCCCCTTGGGGCGCAGCGTCCGGATTGACGACCATGGGACCGCTTCATGAGCGGGCTTCCCGATCAGATAGGAAACCAGCGCGAAGATCGCCGCTGCCGCAACCCCGAAGCCCCCCACGACGAGATTGAGCGGGATAACAGCGGGGACGAACGCACCGACGACCCACGCGCCCTGGAAGCGAGCTTCGAACCGGGCGAACGAACGGCCATAGTTGGCGTCGGGAGCTGCTCGCTGCACGAGCGAGTCGAAGGCAAGTTTACCAGTGGCGGCTCCGCTGGCGATCACGAACGACAGCACTGCAGCACCGAACAGACCGTTGGAGAACGCCGCGAACAACGCACCGACACCGACGATCGCGAGGACCGTCTGCAGCATGCGTTCCTCGGCCACCCGCTCTCGCAGGTTCGGGGCGAGACGGGCCCCGATCAGAGCACCGATGCCAGCGAGGAGGAGCACGACACCGAAGTGCCACACCGGCGCTGCGGGATCGCCGGAGATATCGACGCCGCGGGCGGTGGCGGTGAGACCCCCCGCCGCCGAACCGAGGGTGCTGATGTCGAGCCCTTCCTTGCCCCCGCGGAACTCGAAGGCCAGCAGGAAGGTGACGAAGCCGACGACCCCCCGAAGGATCGCAGTCGCATAGGCGGCGAGCAGAACGTGGGCATCGCGCAACTCCGCCTTCTCGATCTCTTCGGCGGGCTCTGCAGCCACCACCGTTCGTGGGACCTTTGTCGCGACAACGCTCGTAGCGACAAAGCCGACCATGGCAACGGCAGCGGCGAACGCTGGCCCACCGATCAGGGAAAGGACACCCGAGACGGTGGCGCCCACCATGCCCGAGACCGCGCTGATCAAGGCGAGCCGACTGTTGGCACCGACAAGATCGTGCTCGGAGCGTACGAGGGCCGGAACCACGGCGCTCTTCGCAACCGAGTACGTCTTTTGCAACACGAGAATCGAAAACGCAAGCGGAAACAGCCACAACGAGTCGATGTTGTCGATCATCAAGAACGCCGCAATGGCACGACCGGCGGCCGTGCCGATGATCATCAGGCGACGTCCGCCCTTGGCTCGATCTATCGCAGGGCCGAGCAGCGGGGCAACGATGGCGAACGGCGCCATGGTCAGCGCCAGGTAAAGCGCCACCCGACCGCGGGAGTCGTCGGGACTGATCGAGAAGAAGATCGAACCGGCCAACGTGACTGCGATCGCGGCATCGGATGCCGCCCCGATCGCATGGGTGCGAGCGAGTCGCATGAACGGCGACACGAAGAACGCCTCAGCGCCTTGTTTGTCCGGTTCGGGGGAGCGCATCGGGCGCCAACCGTCCTGGCTCACGGCGTGATCGTAGACGACGTAATTTTCGTCTCGATTTCGTCCACCAGGACGACGTCGCGGCGATAGCTGAGGATCGACCGGGCGGATGCGAGGTCGAACCAACCGACGGCGTCGATCTCCCCGTTGGGGACGAATGCTCCCTCGATCACGGTCATCATCCAGTAGACCACCGCCTTCGACTGGTCTCGGCCGTCGGTATACGTGACGAGAGAAAGTCGATCACCAGTGGCACAACGGAGACCGGTCTCCTCTTCGACCTCGCGAAGGGCGCAGGCTCGCAGGGTCTCCCCCTCGTCGAGCTTTCCCTTGGGCATGGTCCAGTCCTCGTGGCTGTCGCGGCGCACGAGCAGGAGTTCGACCGGTCCGCCAACGGCGCGCCACACTGCGCCGCCCGCCGCCCACACCTCGATCTCGGGATGCTCCGAGAGCAGCGACTCGGTGGCCTTACCCATTCGCACGACCTCGGGCCAGCTGCTGCAGCCGAACGTGGGTGTCGACCGCAGCAGGGCCGCGCCGCCTGGTCCACACGCCGTCGCTTGCGAGGGTCCAGGCGAGTCGGTCGTCGTTGAGCACGACGTCGAGGATCTCATGAACGCGCTGCTGGGTGCGGGGGTCGTCGAGACGGACGAGTGCTTCGACCCGCCGGTTGAGATTGCGGCTCATCAGGTCGGCGGACCCGATGTAGGTCGCCGACTCGCCAGGGCCGTTGCCGTTCGCGAATTGATAGATGCGTGAATGTTCGAGGTAGCGGCCGATGATCGACCGCACCCGGATCCGGTCGCTGAGTCCGGAGATCCCCGGCTTGAGGCTGCACTGGCCTCGGATGATCAGGTCGATGTCGACACCCGCCTGTGATGCCTCGTAGAGCTTTTCGGTCATTTGGGAATCGACGAGGCTATTCATCTTGAGGATCATTCGACCTCGCCCGGAGGCGATTTCGTTGTCGATGAGCGCCTCGAAACCGTGCCGCAGCTGATCCGGCGCGACCAGCAGCTTGCTGTAGCGGATCTCGCGTCCGTAGCCGGTGAGATGGTTGAACAGATCAGCCACATCGGCGCCGATCTCCGGGTCGGCGGTGAGGATGCCGATGTCTTCGTAGATTCGGGCGGTGCGATGGTTGTAGTTGCCCGTGCCGATGTGGCAGTAGCGGCGGATGCCGTCGGGTTCCTTCCGGACGGCCATCGCGATTTTGGTGTGGATCTTCAGGCCGAGCAGGCCATAGGCAACATGGACCCCCGCCTGTTCGAGCCGGCGGGCCCACCCGATGTTGGCGGCCTCGTCGAATCGGGCCTTGAGTTCGACGAGCACGGCGACCTGCTTCCCCCGTTCGGCCGCCTTGATGCAGGCATCGACGATCGGGCTGCTACTGGCGGTGCGGTAGAGCGTAATCTTGATGGCTAGTACGTCGGGGTCGCTCGCTGCCTGGTGGATGAACTCGACGACCGAGCGGCTGAACGACTCGTACGGATGCTGAACGAGAACATCACCAGCTCGGATCTCGGCGAAAATGTCGAGCGGTTCGTCGTCGGGCTGCAGCCGAGGATCGACAACGCCCTTCCACTCGGGCCAGAGCAGAGCCGGGCGTTCGATGTCCGCGATCTCGTTGAACGAGGTCGGGTCGAGCGGCGTTCGAGCGACGTAGACCGCCGACGGGTCGAGATCGAATTCGCCGATCAACAGGTCGAGCACCTCGCCGGTCATCGATGCACCGACCTCGAGGCGGGTAGCACGACCGAACCGGCGCCGCCGCAGCTCGTACTCGACCGCCGACAGGAGGTCGTCGGCCTCGTCGAGCGCATCGGAAAGGTCGGCATTGCGAGTGACGCGGAACGCATGGTGCTCCTCCACCTCCATGCCAGGAAACAGCTGGTCGAGGTGTGCGGCGACGACCTCCTCAAGCGGCACGAAACGGTCGGCGTCGCCGATCCGGAGCCACCTGGGCAATGTGTTCGGGACCTTCACCCGGGCGAGCAGTTTGCGCTCGTCACGTGGATCGCAGACGACGACCGCCAGGTTGAGCGACAGATCCGACACATACGGGAACGGGTGTCCAGGATCGACGGCGAGCGGCGTGAGCACCGGAAAGATGCGGTCGCGGAACTGCTCCGACAGCCCGATCTGGTCGTCGTCGTCGAGATCGTGCCACGTCGACAACTCGATTCCCTGCTTGCGAAGGGCCGGCATGATCTCGTGGACGAGAACTCGCTCCTGCTCGGCCACAAGGTCGGTGACGATGTCGCGCACGAGTGCAAGTTGCTCGGCCGGCAATCGCCCGTCAGAAGCTGGAGTGGAGATGCCCGCCGCCTGCTGATCCTGAAGGCCCGAAACGCGTACCTGAAAGAACTCGTCGAGGTTGCTGGAGAAGATGGCGAGGAATCGAATCTGCTCGAGCAGCGGCACCTCGGTGTCGCTCGAGAGTTGGAGAACCCGGGCGTTGAAAGCGAGCCAGCTCAGTTCTCGGTTGAAGACGTTGGTGTCGTTATGATCCCAGCCACCGACTCGGGCCACCACATCGGCGCCACGGAAGGACGGGGTGAGGGTCACGCCAGGTCCTCGACCAACAGCGCCGCACCGATCGCGCCGCCGGCATCACCGAGACGAGCGGGAACAACGGGAGCGGTGATGCCGGCGAAAGCTCGCTCGGCGACCTCGGCTTCGACCCGCAGTCGGAACGGCTCACCGAGACGGTCGGCGAAGCCTCCACCGAGCACGACGAGTTCGATGTCGAGGATGGTAATGACGGATGCCATGGCGGTGGCCAGCGCCGACGCGGCTTGGTCGACGAGGCGACGAGCGAGCGGGTCGTTCATCTCGATCGCGGTGGCCCAGGCTTTCGACTTGAGGCGGCCGTCGGTGCGCAGCGCGAGCATCGCTTCGTTGTCGGGGGCGCCGGCGGTTACAACGCGGCGCTCGAGCGCTCTGCGGCCTGCGTAATCCTCGAGTTCACCGCGGCCGAGTCCTTCGACCTGCTGGGCGAGGTCACGGAATGCAACAAAGATGTGGCCGATCTCGCCAGCGAGCCCGCGAGGGCCCTGGCGAAGTTGGCCGTCGAGGATGAGCCCAGCTCCGACCCCGGTGCCGGCGAACACGCCGAGGAGGTCGTCGAACCCTTTTCCCGCCCCGAGACGGTGCTCTGCGAGCGTGCCCACATTGACGTCGTTGCCGACCACGACGGGCCGCCCGTCGAGGCGCTCGCTCATCAGATCAGCAACCGGGACGTCGTAGTCCCAGCCGGGAAGGTTCGGGGCGGCCGGCAGCACGCCGGTGCCGGCGGCGACCGGGCCAGGAGCACCAACGCCGATCGCCGTCGCCGTGGCGTTGGGGTCGACTGATGCGGCGACCTTCGCCATGGTGGCCAGGACATCGTCGGGCGAACCGACGCGAGGCGTTGGCCTCTTCGCTTTCTTCAAGATCTCGCCGTCCTCCACGAGGACCGCCAGGGTCTTGGTTCCCCCGAGATCGATGCCGATTGTGCGCAACGGCCCCTCACTCGAGGTCAGGTCGCGGGTTCGTCCTCGGGATACCCGAGGTCCCACTCCACCACGATGTTCTCGCGCTCCCCGTCGCGGTTCACGCGCTCACGGTTGCGACGGAACTGGGGATCATGCGGCGGAAGCAGGACCAGACGGGCGTTTACCCGGTCGCGGAACGAATCCATGACTTCGCGTTCGCCGAACACCGGCCGGATTTCCCAGTGGGGCGCGGACGGACCCAAGTACACGATGGTGGCCTGGCCGATCGGCGGCTCGTCGTTCTCGACGGTGATGTCGCTCATGGTCCAGGAGTCTAGTGGCTCTTTTTCGGGTCGATACGGGGCGAATCCGGCCGCAGGTCAGCGCACGATCTCGAACGACGAAGCCTTTACGGGAACTTTCCCTGTGTTCTGGGCGTACTACCTCCACGCAGCACGCGGGCGGTTGGACGGCGGTCCGGCCAAGGAGATCCGAATGGACACCAACTGGATGGCACGAGGGAATTGCGCCACCCGACCCCCTGACACCTTCTTCCCCTCGGATGGCATTGGCGTGGAAATCGCCAAGCGCATCTGCGAAGGCTGTCCTGTGCAGGAACCCTGCCTCGAGTACGCCCTGCACAACCGCGTCGACCACGGCGTCTGGGGCGGCTGCAGCGAGCGTCAGCGCCGCCGCATCCTTCGTGCCCGGAGGCTGGCCGCCGCCGCCTAGTCCTCAACCGCTAGCCATGGTGCGGTGACCACGGCCCACCATACCGGTCAGGCGTTTTTGTTGTCGTCGTCCGCTTCCTCGGACAGGCCGTCCTTGAATTCCTTCTGCGCCTGACCCAACGAGCGGGCCAGCTTTGGCAGCCGTGCGCCGCCGAAGACGAGAAGCACAATGACGAGGATGACCAGCAGTTCAGGGGTGCCAAGGTTCACGGGCGCGAGCATAACCCGAAAACGATGATGAAAGGATGAGGGCGTGACGCCCGGCAGGGTCAGGCGGTGACGTTGCCCGCCTGGGCGGCAGCCGCTCGGGCCAGCGCCCGCTGACGTCGGATCCGACGGCGCTCACGCTCGCTCATACCGCCCCAGATGCCGAACTTCTCGCCGTTCTGCAGGGCGAACTCGAGGCAATCCTCCCGCACGACACAGCCCCGGCAGACCTCCTTGGCCTCCCGGGTGGAAGCCCCGCGCTCGGGAAAGAAGAGGTCAGGATCGACGCCCAGACAGTTGGCGAAGTCCTGCCAGGACTTCTCTTCGGTTTCGGTTTCGTCATAGAGCGCCATGAGAACCTCCGTTACGACAACGATTTGGTCCGACCTGGACCCCCGCCAGCCGCCACGGCTGTAATTACACCACTGTAACTCTACGTTTGTAAAGCCCGAACTCAGCCTGCGACGGCTGAAATTCCGCAGGAAACCGGGTTTCGCCTACCGCTCAGCGCGAATTGCGCGCGCCATGTCACCCAGAGCTCGGGGTCAGCGGCCCCGCACGAGGCTTCGCTTGTGGTCGACGAAGTCCATCAGGACATAGTCACCGAGGTTCTCATTCGTCGTAAAAAAAGCTCGCCCACCGTTCATCTTCGAGATCTGCTCCACGAAATTCTGGAGATAGTGGGTGACATCGAGGACGAACGTGTTGATCCGGATGTCCTCACGGGTGCACTTCGCAACCTCAGCGAGCGTGAGATCAACCGTCTCCTGCGACGGCGGGTAATTGAAGTACGGCTGACCTGACGGCGTGATGTGAGCCGTCGGTTCGCCGTCGGTGATCATGATGATCTGCTTCGTGCCCGCCTGTTTCGCAAGCATCTTGCGGGCGATCTGGAACGAGTGCTGCATATTGGTGCCGTATACGTAATCCCAGCTGAGCTCGGGCAGCGTGGCGGCGTTGAACTCCCTAGCGACCTCACTGAACGACACCATCCCGAGGAAATCGCGCGGATACTGGCTCGAAATCAGCGAGTGCAACGCCATGGTGACCTTCTTGGCCGGCAAGAAGTTGTCGCGCATCGCCATCGACATCGAGACGTCGAGCATCAGCACCGTCGACGAGCGCACGAGCTGCTCCGTGCGCTCAATCTCGAAATCGTCGGGGTGCAGCCGAACCGGAGTGCCGCCACCCGTGCGGGCGACAGCGTTACGAAGCGTCTTCTCGAGGTGGAGGTTGAAGCGGTCGCCGTACTCATAGGGCTTGGTGTCGAAATCGCGCTCATGACCGGCACCGGTCTTCTCGAGCGCATGTTTACCGAGCGTGTCGGCAGACATGCGCTTGAAGAGCTCCTGCAGGGCGCCGTTGCCAATCTTGCGGATCGCACGCGGCGTAAGCTCGTACGTTCCTTCCTTATTCTCGATGAGGCCCTGCTCCTCGAGCAGCTTCGCCAGCTCAGCCATGCGCTCAAGCGACTCCGCTGACTCGTCGCCGAGCAGCTCGCGGGCCCGATCGATGTCGACCTCGGCGAGTGCACCGGGGTTGGTGGCGCCTCGCAGAAGGTTGTCGAGCTGATCGATGTCGCCGAGCTCGCCCATCATGTCCATCGCCTCGGGCATGTCGAGCGGGTCGAAGCCATCGAAGTCATAGGACTGACCCCAGCCCATCTGCGGGAACTGGTCACGGAGATTGTCAGCCAGCTGTTGCATCTGGAACTGGAGGTCCATGTCCTCCATGAGCTGGTTGCTCAGCTCCTGGAGTTGCTGTCGCTGCTCGGGGGTCATGGAGTTGAGCACCTGCTGGGCCTGCGCCATCCGCTGGGCCATGACCTCAAGCAACTCGTCGAGGCTCTGTGGGTTCTCCGGGAAGAAATCCCCGTAGCGCTCCATGAATCCGTCGAAGTCGGGCTCCTCGCCGTTGGCCCGTTGCTCGAGCATCCGGTTGAGCTCCGCCATCATGTCCTTCAGACGCTGCATGTCCTCGGGGGACATGTCGTTGACGCCTTCGGCGATCTGGTCGAGCTGCTGTTGCATCAGCTGCTCGCGAAGCTGGCCCATCAACTGCTCGAACTGCTCGCGAGCATCCTGGCTCTCGAAGTCGTAGTTCTGCAGGCCCTTCACCTGGCCGGCGAGGTCGGGTGGGAGCATGTCCAGCTCCATGTTTTTCATCGCCGCTGTGTCGGACCTGAGCTGATGCTGACGCTCATCAGCATCATCGCCGTCGGCCTCGTTCGGATGCCCCAGCTCATCGAGCGCCGCACGTTCCGTCTCGACAACCTCGCGAAGTGAATCGGCGATGTCGTCGTAGACGCCGCCGAGATTGTGGTTCTCGAGGATCTCACGACGGCGTTCCCGGAGGCGCTGCATCATGTCGCGGATGCCCTCCATGTCGCGGCCGTCGCGGTCCGTCAGGCCGTTCTGCATCATCTGCCGCAGCGCCGAGTTGACGTCGCCGTGATAGAGCAACTCATCCGCCATCTCGCCGAAGAGGTGGTCGGCGTCGAGATCGAAACCGGTCTGGCTGCCATCCCATCGCGAGTAGGTGAAGTGCGCAGGCTCCCGCCGGCGGCGGTGACGACGACGAGAGAAGACCATGGGCGGAATGTAGTGCGGAGCCCAGACCTCGTACAGGTGGGCGCCCTGCCCGCATTCCATCTCACTGTGCGTCGCTGTTAACGTTCACTAACCATGAGTCCGACCGATGCCACCGCCACCGCCGCACGAACGCGCCGTCCGGCCAACCGGCGCGAGCTGATTCTGGAAGCTGCGGTCGAGCTTTTCCACCGTCACGGCTACCCGGCCACGAGCGTCGACGACATCGGCAAGGCCGTCGACGTCTCTGGCCCGGCG
>MDTB01180125.1_pt1 | contig 10015 bp, 8 predicted proteins | sample 811161 | NCBI WGS metagenome assembly MDTB01 (sample SAMN05326650, study PRJNA326480) | marine metagenome | isolation source: seawater | place: Mediterranean Sea | collected 2009
AAATAAGTTATTTTAATCAAGTTCAAATTGGTGTTTATAATTTTTTTTTAAATTTTCATTCTGCCTATTTTTATATAAATAATAATTTTCAATGACTAGTATGTCTAAATTTGTTCCCATAAAACAATTGAAAGCATCTTCAGGTGTATTCACAATAGGCTCTCCTCTAACATTAAAAGAGGTATTAACAATTACTGGACACCCTGTTAACTCCTTAAATTTTTTAATTAGTTTATAGTAGATTAAATTATTATCTTTTGTAACTGTTTGAACTCTTGCAGAATAATCAACATGAGTGACTGCTGGAATTTCAGATCTTTTTATATTTATTTTATCAAATCCAGATATTTCTTTTTGGTTTTCATCGATTTTAATAACCTTATTTTGATTTATATTACTTACCATCAGCATATATGGACTGTCTACCTCCATATCAAACCATTCTGATAAATTTTCCCTCAATACTGACGGCGCAAAAGGTCTGAAACTTTCTCTAAATTTAACTTTAAGATTTAAGTTTTTTTGCGTAAACTCAGATCTGGGATCACCAATAATTGATCTCGCTCCTAATGCTCTAGGACCAAATTCCATTCTACCTTGAAACCATCCTATAGCTTTTCCGTTAGATATGTCTTTAGCTGTCCTTTCAATAATATCATTTTCATTTAATTTTTCAAAATTTGCGCCTAGTCTTTTGAGTTCATTTTCTACCATCTCACTTGAATAATTCGGACCTAAGTATGAACCTCTCATATCATCTAAAGGATTTATATTTCTTATATTTTTACATTCTAGATGCCAAAATGCTAACGCAGCGCCTAAAGAACCTCCTGCATCTCCAGCAGCAGGTTGTACCCAAATATTTTCAAAAATTTTTTCTTTTAATATCTTTCCATTGGCTACACAATTTAGAGCTACTCCACCAGCTAAACATAAATTTTTTAATTTATATTCATTTTTCAATGACCTAACTAACTTAAGAACAATGTCCTCAGTAACTTTTTGTATTGAGCATGCTAAGTCCATATGAAACTGGGTAATTTTTTCTAGTTTAGCATCCCTTGGTTTTTGACCAAAGAGTCTGTTAAATTTGTTATTTGTCATGGTTAATCCAGTTGCATAATTAAAATATTTTTGATTTAATCTGAAGGATCCATCATTTTTAATATCAATTAATTTTAAAATTTTATCTATATATTTAGGTCTACCATAAGGAGCTAATCCCATAAGTTTGTACTCACCACTGTTAACCTTGAATCCACAATAATATGTGAATGCAGAATATAACAAACCAATTGAATGAGGAAAGTGAATTTCTTTTTTAATATCTAATTTATTACCTTTGCCAATTGCTACTGTAGTTGTTGCCCACTCTCCAACTCCATCTGCTGTTAAAACTATAGCCTCTTCAAATGGCGATGGAAAAAAGGCACTAGAAGCATGACTTAAATGATGGTCAGAAAAAAAGATATTATTGTCAGATTTATAATTTTCATCGTGTTTTTTTAGTTCATTATATAATAAATTTTTTTGGAATAATTTTTCTTTTATCCATAAAGGCATTGCTTTGCTAAAAGAAGCAAAACCTTTAGGTGCGAAAGCAACATATGTCTCTAAGAGACGTTCAAATTTGAGAAAAGGTTTTTCAAAAAAAACTATTTCATTAATTTCACTTAGTTTCAAATTTGAATAGTTTAATACAAATTCAATTGCATGATATGGATAACTAGAGTCATGTTTTTTTCTTGTGAACCTTTCCTCTTGTGCGGCTGCTATAATTTTTCCATCTTGAATTATGCATGCTGCACTGTCATGGTAAAATGCTGAAATTCCTAAAATTGATCTCACAATTAAATCTATTCTAAAAAATTGTATAAATAAATGGAGCTATAGCTGTACCTTGAGTAAGAATAATTAGCCCTCCAAATAAAACTAAAACTATTACAATTGGAAAGAGCCAATATTTTTTTCTTATTTTTAAAAACTCCCAAAATTCTTTAATAAATTCCATTTAAAATTGATTTTTCATTTTACTTTTTGGTTCATCTTTTTTAATCCAGTAAGTTTTTTTTTCTGAAAATTTTATGTTTAGTAAATCTTTTTTAATTATCTTCATAAATATTCCAATAGGAGTCACCACTCCAAAAAATATAATACCCATTACTAGAGGAGAAACTATTTTTCCAAGAAAAATACCAAATTTATACCAAATTTTATTTAATGGTGTGAGTAATTTTGAATTAAAAATTCCTAATAAAAAAAATACAAAACTTAGGATTAGAAAATTAAATCTTATGTGCCCACCTTTGAAAAAAGGGTAAATAGAAATTATAAAAAAAAATAAGAAAAAAACTATACCAAAACTTCTGTTTGAACTTATATTTAAATTATTTTTATTTTTTGACATACGAATGCTTAATTAATAAAACTAAACATTTGATTGTATATAGTCAATATTTATTTTTTTTCTATATCATCTATTGAGGCTATAATTTTTTTTTATAATCAATAAAAACATAACAAAGTAAATGAAATTATAAAATTTTATTTTTTAAATCAAAAGCTTCCATAAGCTCATTCCACTCTCTTTTTGATAATTCAGAACTTTCAATATTCATATCTTCTCCTCTTAGAAGTTTTTTTAGAACAATTTTTCCTTTTGAAGAAACTTCAGTTCCTCCAACTCTATAATCCATAAAGGCCTCGTATGTTATTGGTACCCACCTTTTTAAAGTATCAAGCATTGCATCAGCATATACCCTAATCTCGTATTGTGCGTGTTTATCAACTCTCAATCTTAAAAAATTCATTAAATTTAACAAATCTGTTTTCCAATACCATTGAGTATAGGTATTTAATGTTAAATTCATTCTTGCCAGTTCTCTGGCTAGACCTTTTTTATTCTCATCAATTGTTGATCCATCATATTTCTGATTTAACATTATTTCGTAATTATTATAAGAATTTTCAGCATCATTTTTAAGTAACTCTAAGACTTGTTTAGCTTGATCACCCTCAAGCACTTCTCCTCTTCCTTGTCTGTTACTTTGAGATTGTGCAGCTAAATTTTTTGAAGATGGTAAATAAAATTCTTTGTCCAAAATAGAATATCTTGCAGAATATTCATTAACATTTGCCGTTCTGTGTCTTATCCATTGTCTTGCAATAAATATTGGTAGCTTAACATGGTATTTAATTTCACACATTTCAAATGGAGTGCTATGCCAATGTCGCATTAAATACTTAATTAAACCACTATCATTTGAAACTTGCTTTGTTCCTTTTCCGTAAGAAACTCTAGCAGATTGAACTATAGATGTGTCGTCTCCCATATAATCTACAACTCTTATAAAACCATGATCTAATATAGGAATTGCATCAAACAAAATCTTTTCTAATTCAGGAGCTGTAACTCTTTTGGTTGTAAACTTTTGTGATTGTTGACTTTTAATCTCTTCTATCTGTTCTTTAGTTAATTTCATTTTTTTCCAATTCTTTTATATTTATAAACTTATTAGATAATTTAGAATTATTTTTTTTTATTTCATTATAAAAATTCCAGGCTAAAACTAATATTAAGGACTCTTTATCTTTTATTTTATTCTTGGATAATATAGGTATATTTACCCCGGGTACAAACTTTCCATGTTTAAGTTCGTTATCTTCAACTATAAAATTGATTTCTTCTTTTATATTAAAATAATTTAATGAAGTTGATGCTTTTGCGGGTGCCCCATATCCAACTATAGTTTTATATTTTTTTTTCAGTCCTTTTATATTTTCAATAACTGTATTTCTAAGTTTTTCTATTTTTTTACCAAAATCTAAATATGTTGAAATATTTCTAAGACCAAATTCTTTTTCCTTTTTTAACATTATATCAACATTATTTTGAACTTTAATTTTTTTATCCTGACTAACATAAATTCTAATGGAACCACCATGAGTATTTATTTCTTCTGCATTAAATATTTTTAACTCTAGGTCATTAAAAAATCTATTTAACGCAGTTAAAGACCAATAGTTCGTATGCTCATGGTAAATATTATCAAAAGTCAAATCTTTTATAGTCTTAAGAAGATACTGTACTTCAATAATAATTACACCACCAGGTTTTAATAATTTTTTCATCGATTCTGCCATCGACTTTAAGTCATCTGAGTGTGCGAATACATTTGATGCCAATAATAAATCCGCACCATTTTTGATTGGATTTAATGCTTTATCATTCAAATAGCCATGGAAAGTATTAATCCCATTTTCATTAGCTAGGTCAGCTAAATTTTTTGCCGGTTCTATTCCTTGAATATTTTTAAAGCCTAAATCTAAAAAGGGTTTTAGCCCAATACCATCATTACTACCCACATCAATGATATAAGCATCTTTATCTAAATTAAAATCTTTTATATATTTCTTTGCAGCTGATACGAAATGATCTCTAAAAGATTTAGTAGTTGATGATTGATAAAGATAATTAGAAAACATTTCATCACTATCTACCGCAACAGATAGTTGACAATTAAAACATTCTTCACAAACGTTTAGCTCTAAAGGATATTTCTTAAATTTTTCATTTCTGTTATTTATAAGATTATTCGCCAATGGTTGATAACCCAAAGATAAAATTCTTTTAAGTTTTGTTGAGCCGCAACACCTACAATCAAATTTATAAACTGACTGTAAGAGGTCTTTTTCAGCATCATCCACAAATTTATGAGGTATTGTATGTGTAATCCCATAGTTTTCATGTTCCCTTTCTCCTCTAACCAAATTTAAAAAAACTGTATCTTTAGTAAACACCATTGTGTGAGCAACGTTTGGCTGAGTAACAATCATATCACCCTCATTCACTACATGAGTTATTTTTATAGATTTATCATCCACTAAATCTTTATAAATGCTAATGAATTGACCTTTAATTATTAGGCATTTTTGCTCCTGCACAGGATGGAAATGGTTTGCTCTCATTGTTCCTTTTTTTGACTCTATATAACCAATCATATTAATAGGCTCTGGCAGGTCATAATTACTGATTTTTCCTCTATCGTCTATAAATTCTCTTACTCCTTTGAACGTATATTCCAGATTTTTGTCAAACTTTTCAAATGACCATTTTGTTATCATTTCTTTAATGCATGTTTCCAAATCATGAACAAATTCAAATCCTGTATTAAGTAATTTTTTATTTGATAAAGAGTATCCTTTATTAGGAACTTCGTCGTCTGTAACGGCAATCTCTAGTTTAGGATTTATTTTTTTGCAAATTTCGGCTACATCTTTAACCGTAAGGTTTTCTTTAGTTAAGTTATAAGTTCCATCTTTGAAATTATTTTTTTCTTCAACAAATTTAAAACATCTAGCAACATCAATCAAGGGAACCAAACTTTTGAGCTGAACCCCTCCTCCAAAAAGACTAATTTTACCATTTTGTGAAGCAATTTTTGAGAATAAATTAGGCATTATGTTTATTCTCATTGTGTCAGTTGAAAAACCATAAACAGAACCTAATCTAAAAATTACATATTTTTTTCCTGATTTCTTGATCTGATTTTCATTTTCAACTTTACTTGTAGAATATGCTAAAAATGTACTTGTGCTTTCATTTTCATTTAAATTTTCTTTTTGCTTTTTTAAGCCTTCAAATACAACATGAGTTGAAGGAAAAATAATTCTTGCGTTTGGATTCATTGATTCTAAAACATTGGCTGTTCCTTCAACTGCAACTCTTACTGTTAAAGCATCTTTTTCTTTGTCTGCATCTTTTTTTACGTAGGCAACATCTGTTATGCCCGCTAAATGATGAACATATTCAGCTTTCTCTATATAGGGTTTGATTGATTTTATATCCAAAATATCAGCTTGAATAAATTTTATTTTTCGCCTTTTTAATTCATTTACTCTTTCTGAAACAAATCTATTATCAATTGCAATTACTTCATACTTCCAACTAAATCCAGAATAAAGTTTACAAAGTTCAGTTCCAATATAACCGAGAGCTCCAGTAATCACTATTTTTTTTTTTCATAATTTTAACTATTAAATTTACCAACCAAAATACAGTAAAGTACTCCAAATATGTGGTAAAATTTTATTTTTTTTCCTTCATCATGAGTTCTGCCATTATAATTAATTGGTACTTCAAAAAATTTCCTACCTTTCCTTACAATTTTACATAATATTTCAGCTTGCTGTTGGAAGCCATCAGTTCTCAAAGAATTATAATCTAATAAATTTTTTTTAAAGCAAACATAGCAAGAATATATATCTGTAAAAGTTGTGTTGTATAACATGTTGAAAAAAAGGGTTATTAGCATATTTCCAAATTTATTAAAAATATTATGTGATCTTGTGTATTCAGAATAATTAAGTCTTGATCCAATTATCAAATCTGGTTCAAATTTCTCAATTACATTAAAAAATTTTATGAAATCATTTGGATCATATTCAAGATCTGCATCTTGAAAAATTATATATGTTCCATTTGCAATCTCTAAGGCTTTTTTAACAGAATAACCTTTTCCCTTGTTAACGCTATTTGTTATACATTTATCGTAAAGATCTAAATTTTGTTCTAATTTTTCTTTTGTCTTGTCTGTTGATCCATCATTAACCACTATAGTTTCGAGAGAAAAATTTACAAATTTGATCTTTTTAATTTTATTTAGTACATCTATAATTGTTTTTTCCTCGTTAAAAACTGGAACAATTACTGTAATAAGGTTTGAATTATTTTTCACATTATTATTTTAATATTAATAGTTTTCTATATAATAAAGATGTTGGTTTTCCAACTACGACGATAAACGAAATTCGTAATAAACATTGCGGACGTGGGGGCAGTACCCACCACCTCCACCATATATACAACTTATGGGGGTGAACTAGAATCGACGAGTGTCTAAATGTCTTTCTTTCGTTCGGTATAGTACCGCCGAAATGGACTAAATTATAATTGCAAATAATAAATTTGCTCTTGCAGCTTAATTATTTATTTAATTAAGTTACGGGGTTCGGGGCACCTGGCAACAGAACGCCCCTTTAATTCTTAAAATCAAACAATGTTTCATGTATTTCAGGTAAATGGACAAAAGATGATTTTGTTTTGTAATTTACAATGAAGTTTTAGATCAAGAAAAGCAACTAAAATATATTACTTATTTTTTAAATAACTTTTTTAGTTGTAAATTTTGAATTTTTTTTAAAAGTACTAACTGAAATATATTTTTTAGTAGTTGCATTACCTATTATAATTCTCTTAATTAAGAAGTAATTTCTTATCAACCCATAATCCTCTATATGTTTTAAAGTAAAAAATCCTTCGCTAGATACAGATTTGCCTTGAAACTTACTATCCATAATCACATCATCAGTACACATAATTCCATCATTGTTTAATAAGTCCAATGAATTTATTATATCTATTGTTACTTGTGGATTTAAATGATCCCCATCTACCCAAATTAAATCAAATTTTTTTTCATTGAAATATTTTTTTATATTTAATGAATTTAATTTTATAAAATTTATATTAATTTCATTTAAATTCTTATTTCTCAATTTTAAAAATTCATCTGATTTTTCTTTTGCCTCACGATCGTGAGTATTTAGATTTTGATTGTCTCTGTCATCTAAATCAATAGTTGTTATGTCACTTTCGATATATACTTTTGAGAGAAAATTTGAAAAATTGCCATTATGAGTGCCGATTTCTAAAATATTAATTTTTTTATTTCCAAAATAGTCTTTTAAACCCGCAAATAAATGATAATGCCAACTTAAACTTGTAGAATGATATTGAAAATTTAATGAATTTAGTTGCGACTTTATTTTTTCAATATCAAATTTAAGTAATTTGAATAAATTTTCATTATAATTTAAATCATTTGATAAGTTGTAATTTCTATATTTAATCATTCCATAAATTTTTTGTAATTTTAGATACAAAGAATTTGGTAAAAGTTTTTTTAAAATTTTAGCTATTAATTTAATCATTATAATGTGATTGTTCGTAGACTATTTATTTTTGGGCAGTATATTAACATTAATTACTAATTACATATCACAGAAATATCAAAACAAGAAATCTGATAAATAATGAAAACTTACTACGAAGTTTCTACGAAGAAGTTTCCAAAAGTCCTTATTTTCTGTTAATGATGATTTAGTGGTCGTTCTACAGAACACCCCCATAAAATTTATATCTTAAAATTGGATTTTTTTGAGTCAATTAGAAAAGTTTTGACTGTTTCGAGAGTTAAATCATTAAAAGTCTTACCAAAACTTTGAATTTTATCAATTATTAAAGGGGGAACAGTTATAATTTGGCATCCAATTTGTTTAGCTTGAATAAAATTATAAGGCTCTCTAGTACTAGCCCACAGTATTTTAACATTTTTAAATTTTCTTGATAATTTTAAACTTTTTTTAAATTCAGGAATCGGATCTTTCCCAGTATCTGCCATTCTACCAGCGAAAATCGATATAATAACATTTGTTTTTTTATTTATTTTTTGTAAAATTTTAAATGATTGAGAGGCGTTATAAACAGCTGTTATATTTAATTTTATTCTTCTTCTATTAAGTTCTTTTATTACCTTACCCATGAATTTTCCCTTAGAGTTTATTACGGGAATCTTAACATAGACATTTTTACCTAAATTATTTAAAATTATTGCTTGTTTCAATATATCGGTATAATTATCTGCAAACACTTCTAGTGAAACTGGTTTATTTTTACAAATTTTTAAAATTTTTTTAGCGTAGGATTTATAATCTTTTGCTCCCGCTTTTCTCATTAAACTAGGGTTTGTTGTAAATCCTTTAACTATTTTTTTTTTATTGTACTTTTGAATAATTTTAATGTCGGCAATATCACAATATATCTTAGTCAAAATTATAAATTTTTAATTATATCTTCTGTCATTTTTTTTGCATCAGCAAACAACATAAGAGTATTGTCTCTATAAAACAAATCATTATCAATACCAGCATAACCCGGTGATAAACTTCTTTTAACAAATAGAACAGACTTACTTTTTTCAACATCAAGTATAGGCATGCCATATATTGGACTTTGTGGGTCAGTTTTTGCAATTGGATTTGTCACATCATTTGCGCCTATAACATAAGCAACATCACAATTTGCAAAATCGTTATTTATTTCTTCTAATTCAAAGACCTCATCATAAGGTACGTTTGCCTCCGCCAAAAGAACATTCATGTGTCCAGGCATTCTTCCTGCAACAGGATGAATTGCATAAGCTACTTTTACTCCATTTTTTTTTAGCGCGTCAACCATTTCTCTTAATGCATGCTGTGCTTGTGCAACAGCCATACCATATCCAGGAACTATGATGACTGATGAGGCATTTTTCATCAAAAATGCAGCATCATCTGCATTGCCATTTTTAACTGGCTTTTGTTCTTTTGATTGAACAGATGCTGATTGATCTGTAGCACCCCATCCACCTAATATTACGTTAAAGAATGAACGATTCATCCCTTTGCACATAATATATGATAATATTGCTCCTGATGAGCCAACTAATGCACCAGTAATAATTAACGCAGTATTTTCAAGAGTAAATCCAATACCTGCAGCCGCCCATCCAGAATAAGAATTTAACATTGATATAACCACTGGCATGTCTGCTCCACCAATTGGTATTATTAATAAAATTCCAACAAGAAATGAAATTGCTATTATCATCCAAAACCATGTGTCAACTTGAGTTCTGCATAAATAAAATATTAACCCTATCAAGGTAATTCCTAATATTAAATTAATATAATGTTGTCCAAAAAATGTAATGGGTGAGCCTGACATTATTCCTCTCAATTTTAAAAAAGCAATTATTGATCCAGTAAACGTAATAGCTCCAATTGCAGCACCCAGTGACATCTCTATCAAACTTGCAATTTTAATATCTCCAGGAAATCCCAGATTAAAAACTTCGGGATTTAAAAACGCAGATATAGCCACAAATACAGCTGCTAATCCAACTAAGCTATGAAA
>MDTB01013450.1_pt1 | contig 10014 bp, 17 predicted proteins | sample 811161 | NCBI WGS metagenome assembly MDTB01 (sample SAMN05326650, study PRJNA326480) | marine metagenome | isolation source: seawater | place: Mediterranean Sea | collected 2009
AAAGAAGATGCTATAGCTTGTGTATTAGAACATTCAGATACTACTGAAGATGATATGAAAGCTAATCTTGATGCACAAATCGCATCACAAAAAGCACCTGAACTAACATCGAAAACTAAAGAGTGGTAAACATCAAATGCCTAAGAAAAAAATAATTAAATCATATCCTGAAGAAGCAGTTGGAATAAGATTATCTTCGCATGAAAAAATTTGTGCTGAAAGAATGAAAGCCATTCAAGATAGTATAAAAGAATTAAATAAAGAGGTTAAATGTCTTAGGCAAGATGTTTCAAAAGGAAAAGGTGCAGTTAGTTTATTAGTTTTTATAGCAACTATATTAGCTGCACTTATTGGAATGTTTCAATTTAAATAAGGAGATTAAAAATGTGGTTTCAAGCAATTAAATTAGCCGTTTCTGCAGGCTCACATATATTCAAGAAAAAACAGGAAACAAAAATGATGATGGCTGATGCACAATACAAGCATGCCCAGAAAATGGCTTCGGGAGAAGCAGCCTATCAAGGAAAATTATTAGAATCAAGAGATTCGGACTGGAAAGACGAGGCGGTTTTAATAATTTTAACTTTGCCAATATTAGTAATTGCGTGGGGAGTTTTTAGTGACGATCCAGGGTCAGCAGAAAAAATAAAACAATTCTTTGACCAATTCCAGCAGCTGCCGTCATGGTTTACAAATTTGTGGATTCTTGTAGTGGCAAGTATTTATGGAATTAAAGGTACACAAATATTTAAGGGTGGTAAAAAATAAAAATGAATATATCAGATAAAACATTAGTAAGTATGCCAATTAAAAACATGCTAGGAATAATAGCTGGTGTTGTTTTAGGTGTATTTGCATATACAGAAGTAACAGCTAGACTAACAAGTTTAGAAACTTCTAGAGAATTATTTCAAGCGGATTTACTTAAAAAATCTGAACAATTGCCTACGGATCAAGAACAGTTTATGTTACTAGAGGATTTATATAAAACGGTAGAAAAAATTGAAATAAGAATTGAAGATATGATGCATAATAAAGTTAATATAGAATTTGTAACTAAACAATTAGAAAAAGCTTTAAAAGATATTGAACAATTAAAAGATAAAGTAAGGGCAAATGGTAATGGTCATGGTTGAAGTAGTAATTGCATTATTAATGATTGTAAATGGAGAGATTAAAGAACATAGAATACAAGAATCTATGAGTAATTGTTTAAAAGGAAAAAGAGTTGCTATGCGTACTAATACAAGTAATAATATTGAGTATCAATGCATTAAGTCAATGGCTGAGACAGAAATATATTTAAATCAAAAATCAATTAAAAAATTAATATTAAAATAAATATGGGCGTTTTATTACGCCCTATATTTTAAACTTTATACATTGTGTATTTAACTGTTAATTCCTCACCTTTTTTAATTAATCTATTCGTGATTAAATTAGTTTCCTCATAATACAAACAATCTTCTTTTTCTTTTATACAATTTGGTTTATTACTATGATTAATAAATCCCCCTAATGGTGTTCTTATAATATCATTAAATTCAGTTATATGATGCATTACACCTAAGTTAATATTTTTCTTTATATCTTTAGTTGCAAATATACCTAATCCATCTATATCAGATTTTTTTATTGTTAAATTATTTGGTAATGGTTTATATCTTTTCATTTTTATATATCCTTTATTTATGAGCCTTTTTAGCAGGTTGCTCAGCTGCTTCGGTTTACTAGTACTGATGTAGGCTAGAGAGGATAGTGCCTATTACTCATCCTTGTACCATTGTCTGTTAGCTGTTGCCTAATAGGTCTTACATACAGTTCTAACTTCTAACCGAAACTGGTTATAACACTTCTTTAAAAGCTAAATTACTTTCATTATAATTTAATCTTCCTGTGTCTACATTATAAATTGCTTGTCCACACATGCCTGTATCACCACTAAACCTAGATTTTAATACAGCAAATTTAACTATATTTCTATCTCTTTTTTCAACAGCCATCATATTTCTAGCAAAACCTATAATATCAAAACTTATTTGTTTTATACTTCCAGATCCCTTTATAGAATCTAAATTAGGCATAATACCTTCTTCAAAAGATTTACCTTCCCCTGAACTTTTTCTTAAATGAGATATTAATGTAAGATGTATATTATATCTTTTAACAATTTTTAATAAAGAACTCATTACTTTATCAATAGCTTCATTACCTGTAGCACCATCAACTCCTTCACTTACGGCAATTGTAATATGATCAAGTATTAAATAATTACAACCTAAAGCTGCTAAATATTCAATCCTATCTAATAAAGAACTATCAGCTACAGATCCTTGGTGGTCTAATAATATTAATCTTTCATCACCAAATACTTTTTCATAACCTTTTCTAGCTTCTTCATCAGTTACATCACCTGGCATTCTAATATTTTTTTCAATAGACATACCAATTAATTTAGTTGCTGTATCACCTATAGATTCTTCCAAAGATATTAAACCTATTTTATCTTTAGTTTTATCTAATAAATTTAAAATAGTTTCTTTAACAACTGTTGATTTACCTGAACCTGTACCAGATGTAAATAAAGTAATTTCACCTAATCTCATTCCAAATAATTTATCATTTAAACCTTTTAAACAATTAGGATAAGCAATTGATTTAATTTCAGATCTTTCTTTAAATGCTTGCCATATTTTTTCACCAGTAATAAATGCATCAGGTTTATATACTTTAGCACCCCATACATCTTGTAAATATTCATCAATTAAACCTTTTGATAAAGCTTCATTAGCATCTTTATGAATACTATTTACAATATGTGCTTTACCAGGTTTAATAATATGTGCAACATCTTTTGCAGCCTCAATGCCATGCTCATCATTATCAAATGCTATAAATACTTTTTCATATTTATTAACAAAATCTAAATTAGATGCAATATTTCTTCTAGCACTTTGAGCTCCATTAACAATTGATACAACATCAAATTGAGCCTTAGCTTTTGTAAGCATTTCTAATATTGATAAACAATCAACTTCACCTTCAGTAATAACTAAATTTTTTCTTTTACCACTATTAACTTGGTTAAATAATTCAGGTACTTCAGCTTTACCAATAACCCTAAAGTCTTTAGTAACAACTATTCTTTTCTTATATGCTTTAACTTTTTTATTTATGGTTATAGGATAATAATGACTTGTTATATTTCTTTTATCATCATATTCTATTTTAACACCAGCATTATATAAAACCTTTTTGGATATACCTCTAAATGTATCTATTGGTAACTGTTCTATTTGATCCAATGTTAATTGTGACTGAATTACATTAAATTCTATTTCAATATCTTGTGTTCCAGGTGCTGTGTTTTTTCTACAACTAAAACAATAAGCTGACCCATCAGAATAAACAGCATTTGCATCTGATGAACCACAACTTTCACAACTTGTATGTTTTATAAATGATGTGTTTTTACCCATATATTTCCTCTCTTGTTATATTATATCTTTTTGTAGCCCATTTAACAAATCTTTTAATATCTCTTCCAGTTGCAGAGGTCATCATAAGGTTTGCTATATTTGTTACAAATTCTACATTGCCTTTTACATATCCTAATCTAGGATCTATTCTATCTAATGTTGGACTTAATTTTCCTAAACTAATATTTGAAACTTTCATTGTGTATCCAAGGATTGGACATACTGAATTTTTAGGATAAATAGATTCCAAATAATTAGATGTTAAATTAAAAGGTAAATTTTTTATTTTAGCTCGTCTTTTAGAGGCTTTGCAAGCAGTAACAGCAATACCCCTAATAGATTGATTATATTTTTTTTGATTAAATGCCATTTAAATAATTTCTCCAGTATTCTATTGACCATTTTGAATGATCATTAAAATCTTTAATAAGATATAACATTGTGCCCATTACATTTAATCTTGATAAAAAATCTTCTGGATAATGTTTTTTATATGCTTTAATAATAGCTTCAAATTGTTCATTTAAAGTTTTATTTTTTAATATCTTATTTGCTTTAACCGGACCAACACCTTCAATACCTGGAATATTATCTACAGCATCACCTGTTAGTAATTGTTGATGGAAAAATTCTATTCCTTCAATTTTAGATACAGCTGATAAATTATTATATAATAAATTATAAAATAAACCGCCAATAGTTTTCCAATCCTTGTCTAAAGTTATAAGCATATATAATTGTCCATTTTTAATATACCTAAATGCTTCAACAGATGCTGTATCATCAGCTTCATATTTAGGAACCATAACAGGTTTATATTTTTTAATTATATACTCACGGCATTCTAAATAATTTTCTGGTTTTTCTCTTCTTTTACCTTTATATTGTAAAAAGTTTTGTTTTATTTCTTTTCTAAAATTACCACCGCCTGAAATATGTAAACTATATTTATCACAAGCAGTATTTTGTTTTACTTCATCATATATTTCATCAAATGTCTTTTTTACATCTAAATTTTCCTTTATGGACTTATTGCAGGCTCTATATATTAATACATCACCATCAACAATACCAATTATTTTATTAGTGGGTTTCATACCAGTTTTTCCCTTCTTTAGCATCTCCTGCCATTTGAATATTTAAATCTAATTCTTTAGTAATAAAATCACCAAATGAATAAGATAATATTTCTTTTACTCTTTTAATATTTTCTGGTTTAGTTTGAACTTGAACTTCATCATGAATTAACCCAAGCATATCAACGTCTAATTTTTCTTGTTTAAACATTTTAAAAGCATTAACAACAGCTGATTTAACTGTAATTGCTTCATATGCTTGTAATAAATAATTTAACAATTTAAATGACGACTCAGCATATATTTTTCTTCCGTCTAATGCTGGAATAAAACCCATACCGTTTTTATTTTGTGTTGTATAAAAAAATTTATTTAATCTATTATTTAGTTCTTTTAATCCAGGAAAGGCTACATATAATTTATTTTTAACTTCTTTACCTTTTTCTAAATCCTCAATTCCATTTACCATTTTACCTAATTTAGCAAAACCCGCACCAAAAATTGTAGCGTATAATAAGCTTTTAGCTAATTGTCTGCTAACACCTACAATGTCTGCTGTTCTTTGGTGTATATCACCATTTAAAACATGTTCATTTATATCTTTATTATTCAAATAATGACATAAAGCTCTAATTTGGTTACCTGCACTATCACAACCAACCATAATTTTACCATCATCAGCTGTAAATAATTCTCTCATTTCTTTACCAAAAAATGAATTAACATTAGGTACATTTACTATTTTAGAATGTCTTTGTCTAAATGTTGGTGTACCTACATTAAATGCTTCAACATAAACACGTCCATTATTTTCTTCAGCAAGTTCAATCCAACCTTTTAAAACTGAATGTCTTGATCTTAAACTATAATAATGTAATATTTCTTTACCTAAATCACCTTTAATAGTATCAACACTATCAGGAGTTATTTTTGGTTCTCCCTTAGGAGTAAATTGTGTTGGCTTCCAACCACTATCTAATAACATACCTCTAACTTGTTCCATATTACCAAGATCTGCTTCAATCATTTCATATCTTTGAAATGTATCATTAGGTTTCCATTTATCAGTATCAGTTTGTTTAATTTCTTTACCTAAAAATTGTGATAACATTCTTGCACTAACAGAACTAAATCTACCATCTTGTAAATATTTAGCTGTTTTAGGCTCTTTATCAATAAATACTTTTCTAGGTTTTAAAGTTGGATTAATTTTATCTTCAATTTTTTTCATTTCAAAAGTTAAATATTCATAATGCTTTTTAGCTAATAATAAATTAAACTTCCATTTATTTTTAACTTGTTCAGAACATAATTCAGCTATAGCATGTTCAGTTTGTAATGCTTTTTTATAAGTAGGTCTGTTTGTTATAAGTTCATGTGCCTCTTTAACAACATAATTATAAACTTTATGATTTAAATTTACATCTTGAATTGCATACACTTTCATTGCTTCTGAATATTTATCAAATTCTTTAAAATCACCTTTAGCATCATTTAATAATTTACCAAAATTACCTAATGAATGTTTTCCCTCTCTTCTATAATTATTCATTTGAGATAATAACATTGTATCTATAAATTTAATATTATTAGGTTTCCATCCTAATAATTTATTTAATATAACATTATCAAATGCAATTATATTATGTCCAATAATAACTTCACATTTATTTAAATATGATATTAATTCATTTAACGGTTTGCTATTTGGATCATAATCACTAAATGTTACTATTTCATTTGTATCTATATTTTTAGTAACAGCTATCCAAATATTAGTAACTGTATTTAATAAACCGTTTGTTTCAATATCATATATTATTTTCATATTTTAATTTATCCTTAAAGTAATTATAAACTTGTGCATAAAGCATTTCTTGTGAATTATTATTTTCAAAAACTTTTTGAAATTCAACATTATCTAAACCATGTTCAGATCTATGATCATCACCATTATATCCTGGCCTATGAACACCAACACAAAAACCATATTTGTTAATCATTTCTAATTCATTTTTAAATCTAACATCAGGTATAACAATATTTTTTCTTGTATCTTTAATATCTCGTTCCAATATTTTTACCCATATATCTTTATGTAATTCATCTCTAAAAGCCATACCTATTTTTTGCATCATATCTCTTGGAGATAAATAAAACCAATCAGGCATAGGTTCTTCTCTAAATATTCTTTCACCATTATCACCAGATAATATAGCTTTGTCTATACCAAATGTATAATGTATTAAATCTTTAATTGGTTGTGCAAATGACATTTTTTCAAATCCAAAACTGGTTTGTAATACATTTGCTATTGTATCTTTTCCTGAGCCTTTATATCCTGCAACTCCTATAATCATATTTATTTTCCTTCGTTATAATAAAAATAAGTTTTTTTATCTTGTTCCATACAAGTATGAGCAAATATTGGTTTATTATTATAAGTATAATAACCCCATATATCATAACTGCCTGGTTCATAATTTGGATTTTCTTTCCAAACAATTTGTTTCATATAAACATCTTCACAAAATTCACCAGGTGCTACTTTAACAACTAAGTCAATTGAACCGCCACTCATAAACCATAATGTTAATATAATTGTTTTCATTAATGAACCGTTTCAACCTTTTTAATTGTATATAAATAATTACAAGGATAATATTTTTTAAATTCTTCATCAATTTTAGCTTCTTCAAATATAAGTTCTAAATCTTCTGGTTCTAATTCTTTTAAATCTAATATTATACCAATAGTTATAATTAATTCTATTTTATCAGTATCATTATTCATTAAACCAACTTTTTTGCCTTCCAGCGGTAAATAATATCTTCTAATTTCAGATTTCTTTTCACCAGATTTAATAAGATCTAACCATTTTTTATCAATATTAAATGTGTGCATTTTAAATAATTTGTCCATCATAATTCTCTCTGTAAGGCATAGAATTTAGCTGGGCCGTTAAGCCCAGCCAAATTATGCAATTAAATTACGTCTTTATCAGTATCAATGGCTGCAAATTCTAATTTATCTCCGCTTTGATATTCTACAAGATCAGTAATTTGTAAGGCTAACAACTGAGTTGATATACCTTTTTTACCCATATATTCGTATGGTTTAAATTTAACTTGAACATTTCCTTTGGATCCATTTCCAATAGAACTTGTATCAAGTATCGGCTGTAAAGATTTATCAACTACAGGTGGTGGAGCCGTATTATATTTACCATCGGCATCAGCATAAATTTTCTTTTTTAATGCGGCCGTGTAAACAACACTACCATTTTCTTCGGCTGGTTTTACATTTATACCAGCTTTTTTCCAAGCCTCAGCACTAGTTTTATCTGCAGTTTTTACAGTACATGAAAACTGAGGGGACTTTTTATCAAAGCCCATGTCTGGATTTTTAGGATCAAGTTTTACCCAACTTAGATCTACATTATTTAATAACATATTATTTTCTCCTATTATATTATCAAGGCCTTCTACCTTGTCTGTTATATTTTTTAAACATTCGTTTTTCGTCTTTACTTTTAGACTTTTTATGAACCCTAATCCTCTTTGTTGGCTTCGGGCGTTCCACAAATGCTTTGAACTTTCTTGCCATATTCACATCCGTTCTCGTCACAAGGACCACAATTTAAACACAAACAATTGCATGTAAATTCGTCCGGTTTGGTTGTGTTTTTACATTCTTCACAACGCATATCATCACGCATTTTATCCTCCTGTTAATAATTAATCTATTTATAAAGCCAATATATTAGGAGGATATAAAACATATTGGCTATAAAAATAGATTAATTAATTAATTGATTAGTTATTAGCTTCTCTGTAAGGTATAGAATTAGGACTTAAGCAATAGGCTCATATAAGCTTAGTTTCGTTTTTGTTTTTCTGTAAGACATAGAATTAGGATTTCAAAATCTATACCTTACAGAAGTTTCAAATCAGTCGCAGAAAAAACCTAAATATATCCATTTTCGTAGTGTTTATTTATCTACAAAAAATGTATATAATTATCGGCCTACGTATATAAGGAAACTAATTGCTATTTATTATATAATAAAGCTTTCTTATTTGCTATGGTGTTGTATAAATATGGATAGTTAATTTTATTTATTAATTATCTTTTTAGTTCAGGATCTACAAAGTAAAAAACATAAAAATTCAGCGGGTATATTAAAATACCAGTAAAATGGGGCTAAACCGCAACTTTAAGGGTTACAGGGATCTAAAAATTCCTATTGGAATATCAACCGAGTAGAAATTCCTGGCCGAGGGTTAGTTTATCTTTATCGGCTAAGTTGATATCAAAACCATCCAATAGTTCTAAATAGATCACAATTACAAATGATAACCACCTAAATTTTTAGATGGTTTTTATTTATAATTAACAACGGAGGAAAATATGATGATAGTAGTACATGCAGAAAAAGGCGGATTAGAATTTCATTTTGAAAATGATAAAATTAAATCTGCTAAAAAAGTTGAAGATATTGCTAAAATAATAGATTTAACACCAAAAGGAACAGGATTCATATTTAGTTCAAGTATGGATTTTGCTAAAGAATATGGTTTCAAAAGTTGGAAAGGTGCTAAAAATCTTTTCGATAAAGCTTGGAATTATAAAAAATAATTACTCCTAATTTAACCCTGATGGCCTAAAAAACCATTCAGGGTTAAGATGTGAAACAACGGAGAATTTTATGCAAATACAAATACAAAATATTCAAAAGGCAAAAGATACTGTTTTAAGCAGTTCATTTTACCCAATGGATGAGAAATTTGATATAATTAGACACAAATTTACTAATTATGATCAATTAGCTTCTAAATTAGAAGTTGAGTTTAAAAATAATAGAATGGAAAGAACACGTCATTATAAAGTCTTGGTAACAAACACGGCTTTAGAAATTGCTAAAGTTTTTCCAGTATTATTTGAAGCAAGTAAAAGATGGTACGTTAAAAAAGTTAAATAAATATAAATAGGAGGATAATATGAATAAACCAATAAGAGGATTTGATATTAATGTGGATGATGAAATTGAAATGTTATGTCAAAAATATCCAAGATTTGAATCTGTAAATGCTGGATATTGGTTATATGGAAAACCAAAAGAGTTATTAAAGGGTGTTTTAGAAAATAGAAAAACACAATTATATTTTATTTCTAATATAATGAATGCTATTTCAACTATAGGCACTTTATATAAACTTAATGAAGATTTTATTAAAGATGGTATTGAACCTAAAAATGCTAAATTTAGAAATGCTTCACATACAGTCGCTTTAAATCAATTAACGGTTGATCTTAAAGAATACAGAGTTGAATATGCAAAAACTTTTGTATTTGAACAATTATTAAAAACTAAAATAATGGAGGAGGATAAATAATGAGAATAACTAAAAAAAATAATAAAAGAATAGATCATGTTCAAAAAGGTTTAAAAGCAGATC
>MDTB01092279.1_pt1 | contig 10014 bp, 8 predicted proteins | sample 811161 | NCBI WGS metagenome assembly MDTB01 (sample SAMN05326650, study PRJNA326480) | marine metagenome | isolation source: seawater | place: Mediterranean Sea | collected 2009
AATTACTTACTCAGATGAGTCATCATGCTTTATACTATTTTTAGGCAAATTAGCATTTTCTTTTTCCATTCTTGCCTGTCTCGCCCAAATTTTCCTAAGCCGCTTTTTTCCTTCGCTCGGAATTGATTCCCATATCCAATTATTTGAGTTTCTAGTAAATATTAGGGTTACAGGAATAATGAATATCCATGCTAAGGGATTGATCATAGCGAAGGGAAACATGACCATGTATCCGCATCTCCAAAACGAAGAACGCAATACAGCCCCCCATCTTTTACCTCTTAGCATCAAGTGTCCATGATAACTACTAATCAGCGCTTCACATCTCGGACTGAAAATGGCTATTCCAGCAATCGTGATAATTAATTCGATTTCATTGAAAGAGAAAATCTCTCTGACTTCTAGTGTTTTGTAAATCATAATCATAGAAATCATACCACCAACAGCGAGTCCTAAAGCCCAACCACTAGTAGTTTGAGAGCTACCCTTTCTAACTCGATTTCTTCTAAGAAGTAGATGGACAGCAACAGAAGCAAGAACTCCTAATATGATTATATTTAGAGGATTAACAAGTTCTTGACTATCGTCTAAAAACATAGAAAGATAAGGAGTTATAATTGCATCATGATACAATCTTCCATAAACTGCACCTAGTAATATGCCCCAAAAAACATTACTCCAAGCGGTAGGTAGGTCATAAAAACCAGAATACCTAGTCATTACACCTCTCCAGCCTAATGTCATTCCAATTAATGCGGCAATACTTGCCAATTGGAACAATAAGAAAGTAGAAGCCATGTTAATGCGCATGAGTTTTACTTCATCAAGTCAATGCATGAAATTTTAATTTGCGTTGGTTTCAAAGACCTTCGACTATACGCCATGCTATGGCAAGACTACTTTTGTTCGGTGGTAAAGGCGGTGTGGGTAAGACAACAACCTCTGCTGCTACTGCAGTATGGCTTGCCGACTCGGGACTTAGAGTATTATTGGTATCCAGTGACCCTGCACATTCTACATCAGATTCTCTAGGAGTCGAGATTGGTACAGAACCAACTCCTATTGAGGGTGTTGATGGATTATTTGGTTTAGAGATGGATCCCGAATCTAAACTTTCCTCATTATTACCTAAACTAGGAAAAATGGTTGATGGTATGAATTCCAAGGGTGGCTTAGGAGGTCTAGGTGGATTGAGTATGATGCTTGATTCTAATGCCAAGGAAGAAATTGAAGAAATGAAATCTGAGATTCAAACATCTGAAATGATTCTACCAGGGCTTGATGAAGCGCTTGCATTTGATGAATTATTACGTCATGTCGAAGATCCTAATTGGGATGTCATTGTTTTTGATACAGCTCCTACAGGTCATACACTGAGATTCCTTTCATTACCAGAAATTATTGAAGCATGGTCTGGTCGTTTAATTAGGATGATGCGAATATCTGGAGGCATTAGATCTATGCTTTTTGGTAGTAAAGAAAGCAATGAAATGAAAGAAGAATTAGAAAGATTTAGGCGCCGTGTTTTACATGTTAGAAGAGTTTTAAGCGATGAATTGTTAACATCATTTACTCTGGTTACTATCCCTGAAAGAATGGGGGTCAATGAAACATTAAGAGCTCATAACTCATTGAAGGAATTTAATCTCCCAGTTCATAATTGCCTAGTTAACAGACTTACTCCTGAATTTGATCATCCTTTTTTGAAGAACCGAAGAGATTCTGAATTATCTCGTATTTCTGAACTAACTGAACAACTTACAGATGTCCAAGTTTCCAATTTGGAATTAATGGAGCAGGAAGTCGTTGGAATTGAAAATTTAAGAATTGTTGGTAAAAAATTATACGGTGATGCTGTGGAGATTGAGCAATCACTTGGCCCACACAGAGTTGGTGAATTATTAGTTCATGAAATTCATCGTGGAATGGTTATAGAATCTAACGATGAAGTGGAACGAATCTTTCTTCACTTCCCCGGAATAAAACGCGAAGAATTATCTCTACGTAGTAGTGAAGGAGTTTTGTTCATCGGTCTCAATGGAAGAGAACGAGAAATCAAAACTTCTGTACCGGTTAAGGCCAGTCAGGTTGATGCTAAACTTGAAGGAGATATTCTTAGACTTGATGTACCCTTAACCTAAATTTTAGGAATGGGTTCAAAGAGTAAAACCGTTACGGACCAACATGGCACTAGAAGGTCTATCTAGGGGAATTTTCCGTTCTTTAGGCTTTCTTAAGAATCGCCGCAAGTTGGACGAAGAAGAACTGAGGGATATGACCCGCAGTCTTCGAAGGGCTCTGCAAGAGGCTGATTTTAACGTTAGACAAACCAAGGAAATCGTTGAAAGATTAGAAAATCGCCTCAAAGAGGAAGAGCCTAGACCGGGTTTGACATTACAAACTCATGCGATGAATATACTGTACACTGAATTAGTTAGAATATTAGGTCCTTCACACGAATTTCAACCCCGTGGTTCTACATTACTTCTAGTTGGATTATATGGCCAAGGAAAAACCACTACTACAGCAAAATTAGCTGAATGGTACAGAAAAAAACATGGGTTAAGGGTCGCCGTAATTGAAGCCGACGTTCATCGTCCTGGGGCGTATGCACAATTATCTCAATTACTAGAAGACAGTTCAGTAATTGTTTATGGTGAACCTGAAAATAAGGATGCTGCATCTATTGTTAGAAACGGATTACAGAAATGTGCATCCGCTGATATGGTGATAGTCGATACTGCAGGGCGCCATCAATTAGATGAAGAACTTGTTGAAGAACTAGAAAATATTTCTTCTCTGACCAGAGCAACTGAAAGATGGCTGGTGATAGATGCTCAGGTTGGACAGGCTGCAGGTCCAGTCGCTGCTTCATTCCATAGTTTGGCAGGAGTCACAGGGATTGTAGTAACCAAACTCGACGGTACTGCTAGAGGTGGCGGTGCTTTGTCTGCAGTTGCTGCTACTGGTGCGCCCATTGTTCACATTGGTGTGGGTGAAAAAGTATCTGACTTAGAGAAATTTGAATCAGATAGATTTATTTCGAGACTTTTAGGAATGGGTGATATTCAAGGTTTGATTGATTTAGCACCCGAAGATTTAGATGAAGAAGAGGCAATGAGGCTAACTCAAAGAATGATGAGTGGACGATTCACACTAAATGACATGTACAAACAAATGGAGATGATGTCCAAGGTCGGAACAATTGACAAACTTATGTCATTCTTACCCGGAAATATGTTAGGAGGTTTGGGTGGTATGTCAAAATCACAAAAACAGGCAATGCAAGGAAACCTAGATCGTTATCGGACAATCATGGATAGCATGACTGGATGGGAAAAAAATGAACCTGCAAAAATCAAGGCCGATAGAATAAAACGTATCGCTAGAGGTTCGGGAGTCCGAGAAAAAGATGTTCGTGAACTTATTGGGCAATGGAATCGTTCAAGAAAGATGATGAAGGGAATGGGTGGCAATCGTAAGTTGAACAAACAGATGCGAAAGATGATGAAAGAGGGTGAAATGGATGTCGACCCATCATCATTCGGAATGTAATTACTCATCCACTGGTGGCAAATCCGGAATTTCTTTGATATTTGCAGCTTCTTCGGCTGCCTCCTCTGCCAATCTTTGCTCTTCAGCAATTCTAGCATTTTCTTCAGCTAATCGCTTAGATTCCAATTCCGCAGTGATTCTTGCATTTTCTTCCGCTAATCTTTTTGCCTCTTCTTCTTGTTCTAATCTTTCTTTTTCATCGGCTAATCTCTTAGCTTCTTCAAGTTCAGAATTGATTTTAGCCTCTTCAGATAATCGTTCCTCTTCTGATATCTTTATTGCTTCTTCGACCATTTTTAAATGAGCCTCATTAGCTAGTTTGGCATTTGCTTCCTGTTCAGCCTTTAACCTAGCTTCGAGTTCAGCCTTCAATTTAGCCTCCTCTTCAGCCTTGAGCCTAGCTTCTTCATTCATCCTTGCAACTTCTTCAGCCTTGAGCCTTGCTTCTTCCTCAGCAGCGATTCTAGCCTCTTCTTCAGCCTTGAGCCTTGCTTCTTCATTCAGCCTGGCTTCTTCTTCAGCCTTGAGTTTTGCTTCTTCCTCAGCAGCGATTCTGGCCTCTTCTTGGATACGAGCTTCTTCTTCAGCCTTTTTACGAGCTTCTTCTTGTTCTAATGCACGTTGTTCTGCTTCTGCTGCCAAGCGCTCTTGCTCTTCGATTTTTGCTCTAATTTCTGCTTCAGCCTTGAGTTTTGCTTCCTCTTCTGCTCTTGCTCTAGCTTCTGCTAATGCCTTAGCCTCTTCTTCAGCACGGAGTCGGGCCTCCTCCTCTTGTCTAGCTTTTTTCTCTGCTTCGATTCGTAATCTTGCTTTCTCTGCCAGTTCTCGTTCTAATCTTGCTTCTTCCTCTAATCTTTGACTTAGAGTATATCTTTCAATGACAACATCATAAATCGCTTTGTAATCTTCATCGCTCAAATCTAATGTTTCAGTTCTAGCAACAATCATGTATTGCTCAATTTCAGTTTGAGAAAATGTGCCTTCATGAGTGCTCAAAACAGTTCTTAGCATTTGGTAAAACTTACGCTGCTCGGATTTTATCATTCCATCCGATGTGATGAAATCTTGGACCAGAGTTAGTACCTCAGTCATGTTCAAGTTCTCGGACATAACATTACCAAATGGTAGAGGCTTTTTTCCTTTACTCCTTTAAACTCAAAATAATCAATAGGTTTTTGCAAGAATTACCTTTCTTTTTGTAGGCTTACCAGACATGTGACATTTGACTTCGTCATCAAATTCATCGGTTGCATCGCCCAAGAATGTTAGTCCAGTCAACCTTTCTACGACTTCTGCATGAGCATCACTTCCATCAAAAGCCATCTGGTAAATCTTCCCATCAATAATTTCTCCTTTCATTTCCCATTTTCCATCATTATTAGTAAATTCTGGCAACTGTTGGATGACATCTTGCATATGAGTTGAAGATCTATTACGTAGTTCTTGAGCAATTTCTGAAAGTACTTTACGACAATTTTCAACAATATTGTCCATTGGAAGAGGCTCTTTTCCACCGGTCCTTCTTGCAGCAAAGACAGTTCCTTGGGCAATATCTCGAGGTCCTAAATCGAGTCTTAATGGAACGCCTTTTATCTCCCAATCATAGTATTTTTGACCAGCACGTATATCTCTTGAATCAACTTTGACTCTGATGCCACTATTTCGTAGGGTATCAGCTAAGTTCTCTGCCGCCCCGACTGTATCAACTTCAGAATTTTTCTTAATCATCGGGCATATCACTACTTGGAAAGGAGCAATTGCAGGAGGCATAATCAAACCATTATCGTCACCGTGCATTCCAACTACAGCACCTAGTAATCTTTCTGACATTCCATATGTAGTCTGATGACAATATTGCTGCTTTGCTTCTAAATTTTCATAGGTTATATCGAATGCTTTAGCCCACTGATCACGGTAATGGTGGCATGACGCTACTTGCAATGTTCTACCATTTGGCATTATTGCATCGATTCCAATAGTATACCATGCACCTGGAAATGTATCCCAAACAGGCCTTTTAGCCTTGATAATTGGCAAACATAAATCATGCATTATTCGGTCGACGATTTCTAAATCTTCAGCGATTTGTCGAGAAGCATCTTCCTCATCTGCATGCGCAGTGTGAGCCTCAAAGAAATGAATTTCTCGTACTCGGATAAAGGAACGAGTTTGTTTAGTCTCATATCTAAATGTATTAACCATCTGATAAATTTTCAATGGCAGATCTTTATGAGATCTAATCCATAATGGAAACATGGTATACATCGCAGTTTCCGAGGTAGGTCGTAAGAACATCGGGATGTCTAAATCATTATCTCCCGCATGCTTGACCCAATATACTTCTTTTTTGAATCCACCTTCTTCCTCTTCATCACGTAACTCATCTGGGTCAACGCCTTCCTCTCTTGCTCTTTTCAATCTAGCAACTAGAGTGTTTTCTTTCTCCAATAAATTTTCAGGAATTAGAAGTGGGAAATTAACCTCTTCATGATTGGTTTTTTCCATTTCTGAATGAGTTAGATTATCGATGAGCCTCATTGTTTTCCAGCCATATGGTCTCCAAACATCCATTCCCTTAATTGGATATCTTTTGTCAACAAGATCTGAGGCTTCAACAATAAACGGATACCATTCATTGAAATTTTCAATTTTAGAAGGTATACCTCTTTTGGCCTTACCTGGACCTTGGCTCATATTGACAACTGTAATCATCTATTTCATCAAGATGACGGCGTAAAATGAAAATATATACTCTATCTTCGATATTTCACAATAGCCATAATTGCTGCTAAACACCAAATTACTTCTAAAACTAAAAATGCCCATTCGTAGATTAGTAAAGCTCTGATTGCTAGAAGTCCAGAACCGGCTGCCATTAAAATAAGGTAAATTCTATCTTTACTACCTAGAATATTCCTAGTTTCTAGTAAAAAAGCACTTAAAATTAATATCATTCCAATGTATGATAAAATCTCTGAAAATAGTTCGATTTCCATCAAACTCACTTTTTACGGAAAACTATGAATGTAGTAATTAGAAGTATAGAAATAGCAACAATATCCGGAATTCCTATTCCCCCAGTTTGACCTCCTAAGCCTGAAACACTATCTCCGAGTATTGAGTATGACCACCCATCGGATGAACCAATTTTATGAATACTCATCCAATTTATTCTAGTTTGCTCTGTTCCTCTACATTGGTCTGTATCGCAAACCCCTTCCAAAATACTTGAAAATATACCAAATAAGTTTGCAATTATGATTACCAGACCAAAAACAGATCCTATTTTCAAAAATTTAGAACTTCCTGAATTTGAATTTTCTAAATTTGGAATATCGATATCTGGAAGTTCACTCGGTAAACCTCCAACTGGTTGAATTACTTCAATTAGCATTTCAGTTGGTGGAGCAACTTCAGTTACGGGTAAGCCGGGAGCACTTGGGACAAAATCTCTAGCCTTTACAGGTTTAACAGGGGCTATTTTAATTCCATATAATCTATCTGCAAGGCTTACTAAAGCAGCATCATCAGCAATTTCAGATGGCTCTAATTCCCCATCTAGTAATTGTTGAAGTCTGTCTCTAACATCAGACATAGATATCCCCCGTATTAATAGGGGGTATACTTATCATTCAAGAATCCTCCTTTTGAATCTAAATTCAAAAGTTTTCGAAATCAAGCATTTCCTGCGGCTTCAACTTCGGCCCAGTCCTTCATAAATCCATCAATACCTTTGTCGGTAAGTGGGTGTTTGATCAACTGTCGGAAAATCTTTGCAGGCATTGTTGCAGTATGAGCTCCCAATTGTAAACATTGCAGTAGATGAGTAGGATGGCGAATTGATGCTGCCAAAACTTTGGTAGAAATATCAGGATAGTTATCCCATGTGTTCATAATTTCTGCGATTAAATTCATTCCTTCATGACCTGTATCATCAATTCTGCCAATGAAAGGTGAAACATATGTTGCACCTGCCTTGGCTGCCATCAAAGCTTGTGAAGTAGAGAAAATCAATGTAACATTTGTCTTAATTCCTTTTTCAGTAAGAACCTTTGTTGCTGCTAGACCTTCAGGGGTACACGGAATCTTAATAATGACATTTTCTGGCAATTCTTTTTTCAATTCAAGTGCTTGTTCAATCATTCCATCAGTATCTAGTGCGGTAACTTCTGCAGAAATTGGGCCATCACATATTGAGGCAATTTCAGCAACTACTTGTTTGAAATCTCTGCCACTTTTCTTTATCAATGATGGATTTGTTGTAACTCCATCTAATATTCCCCAAGCAGCAATTTCTCGAATTTCATCAACATCAGCAGTATCTAAAAAGAACTCCATGAATATCTCGAGTATTAGGCACTCTTTGAATTATCCTATTGAAATTACTTCCTAAATCGACTGAAAATATAAGAACACATAAGAATCAATGAAATTACTAATATTATTTTAACAAAATTATTTTTTGAATTTGAAGAATCAGATGCCTTGTTATCATAATCTGAATTATTGGATTCCTTTTCGGAATTGGAATTGTCAATGTTGTCTAGATTACCATCACAGAAATCCGGTATTCCATCTGAGTCAGAATCTATAGAATCATTTCCTCCGGGACATATATCTAACTGGTCATCAATTCCATCAAAATCAGAATCGATAATCGAATCACATCCATCAGGAATAGAATCATTATCCAAATCAACTAGATCATCAAATCCGTTACAGATATCAGTTTCATCTGCTATAGTATCATTATCAGAATCAATCAATTCATCACAACCATCTGGAATAGTATCATTATCAATGTCAATTAAGTCATCAAAACCTTCGCATACATCTAATGAATCGGAAATAGAATCATTATCTGAATCAATTAAACTATCACATCCATCGGGAATTGAATCATTGTCAGTATCAATATAGTCATCAAATCCTTGACAAATATCTAGTGAATTTGCAACTCCATCGTTGTCAGAATCAATTAATTCATCACATCCATCAGGAATAGAATCGTTATCAGTATCTATTGAATCGTTAAATCCCTTGCATTTATCGAGATTATCCTTGACGCCATCTAAATCAGAATCATCAATACATCCATCGCCATCAATGTCCCATGGTATTGAATCTTCTTCAGGACATTGGTCAGTCCATGCTTCAATATAATTACCAGGAGAAATTGCTTTATCCTTGAATGCATTATAATTTGCATCATATCTTCTGACTTTGAAAACTTTATTGCCATTGTCAGTGTAAATCGAATCTCCTTGTTCCATCTCTGAACCTGTATTAATTGGGCTAATATATTTCCATACAATTTCACCAGTTAAATCAACTTCATAGAAAGTCCCCCTAGTCCCATAAGTGACTAAAGTATTACCATTAGGAAGTCTCTCAACACCAGAAATTGAAGGGGCATACATATCCGTACCAATGTCCCACGACCAAGTAGTATTTACTGGTCCAAAAGGTTCACTTTGGTTTTTTACATAACTTCCGTTAACTAATGGTGGTGTGAAAATATCTACCGATGAATAAAGTGTATCTCTTCCATTGCCATTGTTGTAAACTATCAAATCTCCAGCATTTTCTCTACCCTGTTCAATCCATTGAACATCATGTTGTGCGAAAAGAATCTGATCATTTTGATTTCCAGCTCTGTATGCCTCAGGATTTCCCCATCTGTATAGTAAATCGCCTCCCATGCCACTATTTCCTCCTGTATGTCCAGCAGCCTGCGAGGTAGTAGTGCTATGATCGATGATGTATATTTCATTCATATTTTTACATGAAATTGCAATCTGATCTAAGGCTTGATTATAGTCAATACCATTGCAGTGCATCCAATCTCTACCACCAGAAGCACCACCATCAGTATCGATATAATTTACATCAAGTAATTCTGGATGGTCTGCGACATTACCATAATTATCCTTTGACGAATCATAATCTTGAATCAGATGATCCCAAGCACTCCATTTCCAAACAATGTTATAATCGTCAGTCCCAATTGGTTCAACCTCGATAATTATATCTGGCCAAAGAGTTGTTGAGGTTACTGCTTTACTTGAATTTCCAGAGGTATCTTTACCAGCTTGGACAACCTCTTGCTCAGACATTTCTTCCCAGGCTATGACCAAAATATTTCCATTCGGCATAGGCTCTATATCATGATGGCTTCTGAATTTTTGGGAAGAATAAGTCCAACTCCATTCTAATTCACCATCCCAAGATATTCTTTCGATTTTTCCAGCAGCACCTCCTGCTGAAAAGTCTCCTGGTTGATTATTTCCTAAGTTTGCAGTTCTTAGCAAGTCTCCATCTTCTAGTAAGTATGCCGAAAGCCCTGGTCTGTGCCCGCCTGGAGATTCCCATCTATGTAACTCACGTCCATGCTCATCAATTAGATATGAAGTCGTCGAGGATATAGGTGAGAAAAGTGTGTATCCGGGGCTAATCTCA
>MDTB01060060.1_pt1 | contig 10013 bp, 12 predicted proteins | sample 811161 | NCBI WGS metagenome assembly MDTB01 (sample SAMN05326650, study PRJNA326480) | marine metagenome | isolation source: seawater | place: Mediterranean Sea | collected 2009
GGTGGAAGTTTATTTTTAGGATATTTTTTCCTGTTTTCATCATCAAAACTCCATTTTCCACCGATGGGCCCATCTGCGGCATCTACTAAAATATGTTGTTTTATTCTAGATTGCTTATAAAAAGAAGTTTGAAAATACTTTTTTTTATGAGGACTAAAGAAGTTCCTAAGATCTGAACGAGTATTGATGAAAATAGGATTCTCGTAGAAGTTAAGTTTGATTTTTTGCTCTAGTGCAGCTTGTTTTATTCTTTTTTCTAGCCAGTAATCGGTAGGATCAACAAGGTTGATTACCTCCTGTTTTTGGGTAGAGAGCAGGCTCAGTAAATGTCCTAAATCTGATCTTTGGTCACCTATTTCTATGTATTGCACCGTGAGGCCTCTAGACTCTAAGTAGCTGGCATGTGCCTTCATGGTAGCTCGGTGGTAGGCCAACTTCATTTTATGAAATTTATATTGTGAAAAGAACAAGGGCTCTTCGATCATATAAATATCATACCCATTCTCGTAAAAGACATGTGTTTGAAAAAGTTGATGGGGAAATATGATGTTAATTCCTTTCATTTTTTTGGCTTCTGCAACGTTTGCTACAATAAATTACTTGGTCCCACGTAAGTCGCCATTTTTTTCGCCAGTTAAAGGGGCGAGCACAGACAGGACATATTTTATGAGGTAAATTTTGTTTTTTTGTCATTAAACTCAGGGGTCTTTTCCGCACGAGCATAAGGGAACTCGCCTACCTTTTTTAGTGCATAGTAGGCATTCAGTCCAGAGATGCCAATACTGTCCGCAACACCTAGGTCAATATATCCTTCTTCACTCAGAGAGGTGTCAGGAATGATTAAATGTAAGATTCTCCCAATTACCATGAGGGTATTACTGGATTTTATGGGGACACTTTCTTCGTGGATTAAGCCCATTTTCAATTTACTTTCTTTGACAAAAGGTGCTGTGAAATCCTTATGATACTCTTCGGTAAATCCACACTTCTGAAATTCAGAAACATTTTTTTCAAATTTAGCTGAAGTATAATGTGCTTGTTCAATGAAATCGGAAGGAATGTGGTTGATGGTGAATTGCTTATTTTCTGAAATGTTTTCATGGGTATGCCTGCGCACATTTTGATCAGGTCGTAAAATGAATCCAAGGTAGGGAGGGTTACTGCCTAGATGAACGACAGAGCTTATGATGGCTAAGTTCGTTTGATCATTTTTGTCTTTGGTACCAATTAAGTTGCCTGGTTTAATACCTGAGACTGAATTAATGATATTCAATCTTTTGACATGAGGCATTTTTTCAATACTAGATTCTGATAAATACATATTTATTGTTTTCTGACATGTGTTTTTAAAATTCTTTGACTTTCTTTTTTTACTTTTTGTCCTTTCCGGTGGCCCCAAATTTTTTCTCGAGCTATTTTTCCACTTTCCTCCAAATTTACGATGGGAAAGGGATAGTCAACGCCGATTTCAATACCGTAACAAGATTGATCAAAATGATTCATTTTGTAAGGTTCGTGGATAAAGGGTATGGGTACATTAATGAGTTCAGGTACCCACTTTTTAATGAATATACCCTCAGGGTCATGTTCGTAAGACTGTTTTATAGGGTTATAAATCCGGACTGTATTAATACCGGTCGTACCTGCTTGCATTTGAAATTGTGGATAATGAATGCCTGGTTCATAGTCAAGGAATAATTGGGCGAGGTGATAGACGCCAGTTCTCCAATCTTGGTCTAGGTGATGACATAACAAGGATACCAACATGGCACGCATGCGAAAATTAATCCAACCCGTGGTGTGAAGACACCTCATACAGGCATCTACCAATGGGAAACCGGTACGTCCTGATTGCCAAGCCAGCAGATGGTTATTATTTTCAAATCTTACTAGGGATTCATAGCCTCTATTGACACACAAGATTTCATAGTCACATTCTACTTCAAATTTTTGAATGAAATGACAATGCCATTTGAGGCGTGTCATGAGACTGCCAAAAGCGCGTTTATGTTTTTCAAAATCTGCGTGATCAGAGACATGATACATCGCCTGTTTGATACTCAAATTACCCCAAGATAAGTAAGGAGAGATTCTTCCACAAGACTTTCTGCTTTCAAGGGGTTTAGAGATCATTTTATGATAATTTTTACCCCGATCGTAAGTAAATGAGATCAAGTATTTCCAAGCCTGCGTCTCACCAGCCGCTTGTAAATGCGGATTAACTTCAAGGAATTTTGATTCTAAAGTGGGCGGTAAGGAAAAAGGATGATTGAAGGGTGGTTGGTCGTTTTGAGTAAATATATTTTTGATGGGTGGAATGGCGATATCTTTGAGCCACACTTGATCCCAATTTTTCCGATTTTTCATCCCTCTTATGACCCCACCTTTTTGAAATTGATGCCAATAAACGTTATTTTTTTTTAAAATTCCCATCACTTTTTGATCTCTGTCCCAAGTCAGTTTGATACCTGATTCTTGATAGGAAAAGACTGATTTTAATTCAAAATGATTGAGCAGGAATTCAAAAAAAAGAGTCGCTTCGGCATAGAAAATTTGTATAGATCGATTGAAAATTTGGAGGGTTTTATTGGCATCGGTCAATGAGTGATATATGAATTGTTGGTGTCTTAATGAACTATCGGGGTAAGCGAGTAAAGAAGGTTCAAATAAATAAACGATGAGATAGGGAAGATGCGCACGCTCTGCAGCTTCAAGTGCTGCATGATCTTGTGTTCGGATATCTCTTTTAATCCAAACGAGGTTTAGGTTTTTTTTTTTCTCTTTCACAAATGTTTCTTACATTTCTTCCAAAAAGTAAAAAAAGAGGGAAAATAGCCCTGCACATCAAACATCCAATCTCTCGCATCTTCAGTACCTACATAATGCACATTTAGGGGATGCTCTTTAAAAATAATCTCTTGATTTGGATAGCTTTTACTTAAGGCCTCAAAAGAGCCGACATATACTTGTAAATTTTTAATATTTACCCCTAAGTCTTGCATGAATTGAATATTTTTTGGCGCGATCGGATATTGTTTGAATATTTTTGGTTCTAGTAAAAGAACACGATTATAATCACCCTCATGGCGCCAATTTGGATCTAGATTATAATAGTTATAAATAAGGATAGGCTCATTCGGTGTTATGACCATTTTTTGAGATACTGGCAGTTCTGTTTTGAGTAGAGGCAACGTCGATGGAACTAAAGCGGTAGGGCAGGGACGATTGACTAAAACATCATAGTCGCAGTCCAAGAAGGTATTACGTTGATTAAAATGAAAAAATTTATTAATGTTCGCTTGATTTGCATAATATTTTTTTGATGCATTGCTGCCCGCTACCCATTGCCAGCTCAAGGCATTGCTTGCCCAGTCTCCGTCCAATAAATGATAGTACATCCATCGCGAAGGAGTCAACCAATGACTTTTACCCACATTACAAATAACAGCGGCCGCGTACATGCGCATGTGATTGTGCATGTAGCCTCTATCTTCCAATACTTTAATCGCGCTATCTATGGCTTCGATGCTTGTTGACTTTGTCAATATAGCGGTGGGAATTTCATAATGTTTAACCTCTTTTTGTTGGCTTTTTAAGTCCGTACTTATCTCAGATTTTTTATGAATCCAAACTTGTTGCCAATAATCACGCCAAGCCAATTCCTGCACATATTTTTCAATGGTTTCAAAGGGATAGTTCTCCTCCAACAAATAGTTAAAAACTATTTTCGTAGAAATTACCCCTCTTGAGATGTAGGGAGACAAGTAAGTTACAGCCCCATCTACATAGTTTCTTGTATGACTATATCTCTCAGGATCTATAGATTTTAGGCGCTGGGATATGTCGCTAAGCCGAGTAGGGAAAGAGATCATTTGACTTCCTGATTTATCGTTTTGATATTTTGTTATTTGAGATAGATCTTTGACGTGTGCATTTGAATCTCTGTATTTCAGAATTTCTTTTTTTGCTGTGTTTTTGGCTTGTACCCTGGTTTACCCGAGCCCTCCACAAATTAAAGCTAGATCTTTTCAGCCGCTTCCGCATGAGCGTAATGACCCCGCTTTCGGGAATGGAAAATTGATAATTTATAGCTTCGAAAGGAGTGCGATCCTCCCAAGCCATTTCAATAATTCTATTCTCTTCGTTTGTAGAAAAAGAAGATTTTGTCATTTGCTTTCAGCAGCTTTAATTTTATTAAGTATTTCTTCTGCTTCGGCATATTTTTGATCACTCAGCGAACGGTTGGTTTTTGAAAGTTGGTGGGCATCCTTCAAAAGTTGTTCGTGTTTCTGATATAATTTTTGGAGAGGTGAAGTCTTTTTGAAAATATTAAACATATATTTTTAAATAATTATTATCTACAATTTAAACACACGCTTGATTATTAATGTTCCCACGATGTGTAATTCGCTCTAAAACATATTTTTAGATTTATTTAGGATAGGCTTTAAACCTGTCATTTCCCATCGGGTAAGAGAAATCGGCACACTTCCAATAGCATTTAATTCATCAAAAAAATCTCGTAAAACAAACCCATTCTCTTGGCTCGATTTCATTTTGGCATAATCGGAAAAAGTTTGCTCTAATAGGTATTTTCCTGTGATATAACTCGAACCATAACCGGGTTGTCTTAAGTATAAATGTTGCTCAAAAATCAGTAATTCTTTTTCTGTCTTCATCCAGCCCCGAGGCGTAAATTCCGAATGAATGCCTCCAGCTTCCTCCATAGTCATTTCGTTAGCGTGTGCATAAAGTGAACCCAACCCTCGAGCGGCTCGTTGAGCAATCATAATATATACGATTTCTCTTACTCTTGGACTTTGATCATACAATCCCGCTTGCATGAACATTTCCTCAACAGCTGTAGCGGTACCTTCATTTCGAGAATCAAAAATATTATAAAGCAAGGGTCTTTGACGCAGGAGACTTTTTGGTGGATGCCGGTCCATAATGGCCAATTCAAACCAATGATAAAAATGAGAATAAAGGGGTCTAGGGTCATAATGAGCCCCAATCATAAAGAAGTTCCGAGTGGCCTCAGGGATATATGCTCCCAAATGCTCATCGAGGGCTGAACTGAAATAATCTTGGACGGTAAGAATTTCATTTTCCTCTAAAAAGGCCATAAGATTTTTTGCAGATGCTTTGGCTTTTTTTTCATAGGCTTCAGGGGAATTGGCTGCAATTAAAGGAGGTAAGTTTCTATTCCTATGTTCTTCCAATTTCAATGCCGTCCACGCCCTAGCCAATTCTCTTTTTAAGATCATGACTTCATCCTCCCAAGTAAGTGGGACCAAATGCACATTTTGTTGGTACCAAGTATAGGATGCTTTACCGATACCCGAAGGGCCTGTTTTTGAGGCCGATTTTTTCTCCAACCATTCGACCAATTGGTCTGTAGATAGGATGGCTTCATTAATCATTGCCACCAATTCAGAATCATTTTGTAAACCGGTTAGATTGAGCATATTACTAAGTTCCACACTTTGAGTTCGAATGTCTTTAATACCTGTAATCCATAAGTCCTTCGCATTTCCTGTGAGATTTTCCTGTGCCTGCCGATTGATCGTGGGGATGACCTTCAGTTCGTTCATGATCCTTGCTCTATCTTCTTTATCTAAGGGGAAATGATACGTCCATAGATCAAGTATTTTGTGATGGGTAGGCCCTTCATGTCCAGGCACATCACTTCTGTCCAACCAAAGGGTTACATAGAATGCCGGATCACGCGCCCAAGGCTTCAGCACGCGCTGATTAAAATCATATCCATTCATCTCAGCCCAAATCACATGCCAATCTACCTGATGCTCAATGGGCCAACCAAGAGTATCTATGCTGATTAATTTATTTTGTAACGATATAAATTGAGCATTTCTCTTCTTAAAGGTTTCAGCGCGGTAATCGGGTGCCCCCTCGAAAAGGGGAGGATTTTCAAAAGATCTCCAGACTTCAAAAAGTGCAGTTAAGTCCTTGTAATTTTTAAGAGTAGGAACCTCTTCCGTAGGTAATTGAGCATTTTTTTCAAAAGTACAACTGATCAGAAAAAATACAGTTAGAATAATGAATGCGCGTATCATGAGTCAAAACTAAGTTTTAAATGGAAAGTTAATTTAATCAATCTCATTCGATTAATCATAAAACGGTCTGATTTTCGATGAAAACAGTCAGGACGATAGGTCAAAATTTTGGATAGGGAGTGTACGAATTCTTTTTCCGGTAGCATTGAAAAGGCATTGACCAAGGCAGGGGTAATAACGGGGGTACTTGGCTCACCGACACCCCCTATTTTTTCATGGCTATGATGATATAGGTTTCAATGATGGACGTTTCATCCATTCTAAGCATTTTATGATCATGAAAATTATGCTGTTTTACCGCACCATTTTTGCTTGATGTCGCCATACCAGGCGGCCGTGAGTCCATAAATGATACCACTTTCTATTTGGGCGATAAATGCATCCCGATGCATGGCGAAACCAGCATCTGCTATGCATACCACCCTTTCGACATGTATTTTACCTTTAATGATTTGAACTTCCACAACTTCAGCGACAATCGTCCCAAAAGATTGATGAATGGCAATGCCCCGACCCCAATTTTCAGGTAACAGCTGATGCCATGATGCTTTTTCGGCAGCTTTGTTGAGTGCTTTGAGAAATCGTGGTTGATGGGCAAGCAAAGAAGTACGGTATTCAAAGGGATCTTCATTTTGAAGGTACGCCAGTTCATCAATGAAAGATTCAATAAAAAAACCGTGCATGGAATGGTCGACACTGCGCCAATTGCCCTAAGACACATGGAGGGCACTCTCGGTATGTTGAATAAGCTGATTGGCAATCAAATAGGGAGGTGTAGATGCTTCGGGGAGATGGTGCTTAAATAAGAATTGATTGATCCAAATATTGGATTTACCTTTTGAATCGAGGACTGCTTTGAATTGACTCGGGTTCACCCCTCTGTAAAAGTCTTGCTGTATATCTTCTTCTCGCGTCCAAATAAGTTTGATGGGATGGGTGGTTTCCCGTGATATCCATACCGCTTGTAGGGCGACATCAGTTTCTGATCTTCTACCAAAACCTCCACCCAGCTACTGATTATAGACCTGGACATGCTCCATGTCAATGTCCAGTAGATCTGCTACTGCAGCCTTGATGCCCAATGGATTTTGGGAGCCTATCCAGATTTCACAAATCCCATCATGAAGCCACGCGGTGCAGTTCATGGGTTCCATAGTAGCATGGGCCAAAAAAGGGACTTGATAGGTTGCTTAAAACTGATCATTGCTTATAGTTTTTTGATCAGGAATAACCCCTATTTCAAAATCTATTTCAAAATCATCGTTTAATTCTGCTTGGTTTAGGTCATGCTTAAGTTGCTCAAAAATTCCTTTTTTATAAATATTTTGAGCGTCATGTTTTTCAAATTCAATGACGACTTTATTCAAAGCCTGTTTGACCAACCAAAAACCATTGGCAATTACAGCGACGGCATTATCCAAGGTGACCACTTGATAAAAACCCTTTATTTTTTTGAGTGAAGATACGTCAACAGAGGTGACTTTGCAACCAAAAACTGGGGAGACTTTTATGGAGGCGTATTTCATACTGGGCAGCTGAATATCTATTCCATAAAGTGCTTCGCCTGTAACTTTTGGTGGATAAAACTTTTGTGAGCGGAGAGTTCTTTTTTGGGTAGTTTCCATTGGGCTGCGGCCGCAGTGATCAGCAATTGTCGTGCACTGGCGCCTGCAATCCGCATCCCCATTTGACCTGTGAATCTGATCGATGCACTGCCACCTGTGACCTGAAAATTTATTATTTTTCCTATTTTTAGGAAGGCGCCATCCACGGTATTGATCAGAAAATTTGGGAAATCAATGTCTCCGGCTACAAAACCTTTGAGCAGCATATGATTGGTTTATTCCTCTTGCGCTGGGGCTTCTGAAATAATGACTTTATCCCAATCTGCATCCAATTCATCGGCAAGCATCAGGGCCAAAGTGGTATGTACGCCTTGACCCATCTCAGCATGGGGTATAATGATTGTCACCGTATTATCGGGACTAATTTTTATCCAGATATCAAAAACAGGCTCATCTGCATCTGTAATTAGACCAACCACTTTTTCTGATCGATTGCTCGGTTGAATAGAAACGCCAATGACCAAAACGCCACTGGCAAGTAATCCCGTTCTGATAAAAGCTCTCCTGGTTAATTTACGCATCTTTGGCGGAGTTTGTGTTGGTTTGCATCAATTGGATCACTTTTTTAATACCCGTCTTTACTATGGGATATGTGCCGCACTTACAAATGTTTCTTTTCATGGCAGTATTGATTTGATAATCATTAGGATTTTTATTTTCATTTAGCAGCGCAACGACAGACATGATCTGTCCAGATTGACAATAGCTGCATTGGGGTACCTGAATCTCTAACCAGGCTTGTTGTAAGGAATGAAGGGCATTAAGTGCTGGAGGTGTGATCCTTTCAATGGTGGTGATCTCTTGATCTATGACGCTTCACATAGGAGTGGTACACGAGCGAATGGGTGTACCATTGAGGTGTACCGTATAATTCCCACATTGAGAAATAATACAACCAAATTTGGTTCTAGTTAGGCTCATTTTTTCTCTGATGATCCAAAGTAAAGGGGGTTGAGGGGTCGGAGTCTAACTCATGGTGGATTCCGTTAATTTTAAGTGATATCATCGTGCTTACCTGTGATTGAGATTCTTAAGTTAATCTTTTTTGGCACATCGTTGAAATCTAAGCCTCGCTTAATGGATAAAGCTATAGCAGCATGGGCTGCAGTGGCCATGATCTCGATTTTTAATCATCTAAGGATAAAGTTGAGTATTGTTTAGATAATCATGTGGAAAATAGAAGAGCTCCGTCATTAGGTTGCATATGAAGGCCCATTTTTTCTGATTTTTGAGTCCAAAATTAATTGAGAAAAAGCTCGTCCATGAACACCCAAGCAGGGGTATTATTACTTGGATGCCATTTAGGTAATTTTTTTAAATTGGACAGGCAAAAGGATTGAGGAATTTACCAAAGTAAAAAAGAATTATTGGATAGAGACGCTCCCAGAAAGGGGTTATCCCAGACTCCAAGGTTTATCTTTGAATCCTTAATCGTAATATAAGAAAGGTTCATAAAGTGAAAAGTTTGGGATGGAAGCGATACTTGCTACGTGGGAAGGATGGTACAGTTTTTGATCATTTTTTTTTTTTCTTCCCTGACTTTTCGATTGGAAACCGTCCATAATTGCCAATTCCATCCATATCAATATTGTCCGCTCTTCTGTAAGGCGCAGTAAGTTCAGGATCATTTTTCAACTTACTTTTCTGCAATTCATTTGCTTTTTTAACCATGAAGAGATATCCAACCATATACAATACAAAAATGGTCAGACCGATAGAGAACATTATGATATTTTCAGTTTCCATCATTTATTTTTTTTTGGTTCGAATGATCCGATCTTCTTTGCCTCAAGGCTATGGAAGCAGAAAGTATAGAGGGCACCCAAATCCCTACAAAAATCCCCTCTAACTTGTTCCCCGTGAACCACAGGGTAACCGAATACAGGAATGACAAAAATGCCAAAATTACGGGATAGTAGACTCCCCAAAATTCAATCGCCTTTTTCATAAATGGTATGCTTTGTCTATAATATTTTAACTTATCTGATTTTATAACTCGTTATTTTTAAAAATAGTTCTTTAATGGTAGAAATGAGGAACTTGGAAAGGCTTATTTAGCTAAGTTAATAAAGCAATATTAAGCTGACAAAGGATATTTAGCTGACCAAAAGAGAGAGATAGGGTTGGACAGAAATATTAATGAGATCCTCAGTGAAAAGCAGATGAATAATAGCTTTTTTAAATCAATTAACATTGCTGTTTTCTATAATGATCAAATTAACCTACTAATAATACGGATGTAAATGTCATCATATAGCAAATCATTTTTGACAACAAGAGATTAAGCCATATGGCATCTAAATAAAGGCTA
>MDTB01231564.1_pt1 | contig 10013 bp, 10 predicted proteins | sample 811161 | NCBI WGS metagenome assembly MDTB01 (sample SAMN05326650, study PRJNA326480) | marine metagenome | isolation source: seawater | place: Mediterranean Sea | collected 2009
ATAATTTTTTAATTACAATATAAAAAATAAGGTTTTTACTTATATTTTCTATGTTTTCTGTTTTATTTCCAGGACAAGGTTCACAATCAGTAGGAATGATTAAAGAACTTTATGATAATTTTGATTATGTAAGAGATTTATTTGAGCAAGCAGATGAAGTATTAAAAATACCTATTAGTAAAATAATTTTTGATGGACCGAAAGAAATATTGGACCAAACAGAAAATACTCAACCAGCAATATTTTTGGTAAGTTATTCAATTTTCCAAGTCATCAAACGAGAGACATCATTTGATATTGAGAAGGCAAATTTTTTCGCCGGACACTCTCTTGGAGAGTATTCTGCATTAGTTTGTTCTGGTGTTATAGGTTTTATTGATACTATTAAACTTTTAAAAATTAGAGGGGAAGCTATGCAAAATGCAGTTCCAAAAAATGAAGGAGGAATGGTAGCTGTATTAGGTGAAGAAATTAAAATGATAGAAGAAATAATTGAAAAAAATAAAAATAAGTTCAATTGTTTTTTGGCTAATGATAACTCAAATGGACAAGTAGTTATAAGTGGAAAAAAATATGATATTGATCAATTTATAATTGAATTAAACAATTTAAAAATTAAAAGTATTAAATTGCCAGTTTCTGCTCCTTTTCATTGTATATTAATGAAATCAGCAACTAATATTATGAAAAAGGAAATAACAAATATAAAATTTTCATTACCAAATAATTATATTATTTCCAATGTAACAGCACTACCATCGAAAGATCCAATTATTATTAAAAATCTTCTTATTGAACAAATAGAAAAACCAGTTAGGTGGAGAGAAAGTATTAATAATATGATAAAAGCTGGTAATCAAAAATTTTTAGAGATAGGACCTGGAAAAGTTCTCTCAGGTCTTGTAAAAAGAATTGATAGAAATGTTAATATTATTCAAGTAAATAATATAAGTGATTTAAATAAATTATGATTGATTTAAAAAATTTAAATATAATTTTGACTGGAGCTACTGGTGTGATAGGAAATTCAATATTAGATAAATTAGTTTCAGGAGGATCTAATATCTTAGCAACTGGCACGAATGAGGAAAAACTTAAAAATATTAAAGAGAAACACAAAGATATAAATGTTCTCAAGTTCGATATATCTAATCATCAAAAGATTGATGAATTTGTTGAAGATTGTAATAAAATTTTATCAAATAAAATTGATATATTAATAAATAACGCAGGCATTACTTTAGACAATCTATCAATCAGAATGAAAGAGGAAGAATGGAAAAAAGTTATAGATATTAATTTATCATCAACATTCTTAATAACTAAAAATGTCATTAAGAAAATGTTAAAGTCAAAAAAAGGTAAAATTATAAATATTACATCAGTAGTTGGGCACACTGGTAATATTGGTCAAGTTAACTATGCAGCATCAAAAGCTGGAATAATAGCAATGTCTAAAAGTCTCGCACTAGAGTATGGAAAAAAAAACATTAAAGTTAACTGTGTATCTCCAGGTTTTATCAAGTCAGAAATGACTGATAAAATCAGCGATGAACACACAGAACTATTAAAATCAAGAATTTCCCTTAATAAATTCGGTAATCCAGAAGATGTGGCAAATACAATTGCTTTTTTAAGTTCAAATCTTTCTGATTACATCACTGGAGAGACAATACATGTAAATGGAGGCATGTATTTTAGTTGACAAAATAATTAAAATATTTATTAACGAATTAACTTAAAGGAACAAAATGTCAGATGATATTTCAAGTAAAGTAAAAAAAATAGTTGCAGATCACTTAGGTATCGACGAATCTAAGGTAAATGAAGAGTCTAGCTTTATAGATGATCTAGGTGCAGATAGTTTAGATACAGTGGAGCTTGTAATGGCTTTTGAGGAAGAATTTGGATCTGAAATTTCTGATAGTGATGCGGAAAAAATCTTAACAGTGGGTGACGCAGTTAAATTTATTGAGAATAAAGCAAACTAAATTTTTTACTTAAATGGCCGAAAAAAAAGCTGGGGTAATAGTAATACTATCTTCTCCTTCGGGCGCCGGAAAGACAACACTTGTAAAAAAAATTTCTAATAGAAAAAACTATAAGATTTCTATTTCTCATACTACTAGAAAACCTAGAGCAAACGAAAAAAATGGTAGAGATTATTATTTTGTTAACAATAAGGAATTTAAAAAATTAATAAAAACTAAAAAATTTTTAGAGTATGCCAAAGTATTTAAAAACTATTACGGATCACTAAAAGAAACTGTTTTAGATAAATTAAATAAAGGAGAGAATGTTATTTTTGATATTGACTGGCAAGGGACAAGACAAATAAAAAAAAAAAAATTAAAATATAAAATAATAACAATATTTATTCTTCCACCTTCAAAAAAAGAATTATTTAAAAGATTATTAAAAAGAGAAAAAAAAGATGAAAAAATTGCAAAGGAAAGAATGAAACAATTTAAAAATGACATAATGCATTGGAAGGATTATGACTTTACAGTAATAAATGATGAAGTAGAGAAGTGTTATAAATCAATAATTAATTTTATAAAATTACAAAAGAAAAAAAAACTCTCTTTCAAATATAATAGAAATTTTATTAAAAATCACATTAAAGATTTAGTTTATTGAGTCTTCATAAATTTTAGAAATTTTATAGTAAGTTAAAAAATCTAAGTTTTGAGGTCTCAAATTTAAATCTAAAGATAATTCATTTGAAATTATTTCAAAATTCTTAAACAAAAATTTCATAGGTTTTCTAACCATTTTTCGTCTTTGACTAAAAAATATATTTGTTACATGTTCTAAGTTTTTAGGATCTTTTAATTTAAAAAAATTTTTTTTTGGTTCAAAAGTTAATAATGTACTTTTTACTTTTGGTGAAGGGTTAAAACTTTCAGGCTCTATATCAATTATTTTTTCTATGTTCATTTTCCAGTTAGATAAAATTGACAATCTTCCATAATTTTTAGTATTTGTTTTTGCGATTATTCTATCTGCAACTTCTTTTTGAAACATTAAGATAAACTTTTTACAAAATTTGTCCAAATGTTCTAACTGTACCCATTTCGCCAATATTTGAGTTGAAATATTGTAAGGTAAATTACCGAATATAACTAAGTTTTCATTAAAGTTCTTTTCGTATGAAACTTTTAACATATCTTCATTTACTATATTTATCTTTTTACCAAATTTCTCAGCAAGAATACTCACTAGTCTCTCATCTTTTTCTATAACAGTAAAATTTCCAGGTCTTTTTTCTAAAATTTTTTTAGTTAGCGCACCTTTGCCAGCGCCAACCTCCAAAACAGATGTTTCATGGTTTATATTTTCAATTTCAGTAATTATTTTAATTACTTTCTCGTCAATTATAAAATTTTGTCCTAAACTCTTTTTTGGAACAAGTCTCATTATATTTTATTTAAGAAATTTAAAGCGTAAATAATGGATGAAGGATCAGATTTATTTTTTCCTATCATATCAAAATTTGGACCATGATCTGGTGTGACTTTAATAAAAGGTAACCCAATTGTTATATTAATCGCATTAAATTTGTATAATGTCTTAATAGGGGTTAAAACTTGGTCATGATACATACCTACTACTACATCAAATTGTTTTATATTTTTTTTTAAAAAAAAAGTATCCGCAGCAAATGGACCAGAAACTCTAATTTTATTAAAATTTAAAAATTTAATTGCAGGCTTAATTTCTTTAATCTCTTCACTAATTTTATCAATTGACTCACAGTGCGGATTTAAACCTAAAATTGCAATCCTAGGAGTTTTATTTAGTCTTGATTTATAGAAATTATTTATTTTATTTATAGTATTAATTATTCTTTTTTTTTTAATATGCTTTGCTACATTTTTTATTGGGATATGTGTTGTCAATGGGCAAACAGCCAAATTATGATTATAAATAAGCATAACTAACTCTTTTGTATTTGTTTTAAACCCAATATATTCTGTAATTCCAGGGAATTTCTTTTTTAAAAAATGAATTTTAGATATTGGGCCATTTATTAATTTTGTTAATTTATTTAATTTTATAATTTTAATTGCTAAATTAAAACATTCTTCAATATATTGATTTGAAGATTTTGTTATCTTAGAAAAAGGTTTTGTAAACTTATACTTTACATTTATTATATTAATTATTTTTTTTTTGGCTTCTTTCACATTGTCAATTTCGAAAATTTTAAATCTGTATTTTAACTTTAGCATCTGTTTTTGAAGCAATTTTTTACTTCCAATTAAGACTATTTTATTTTTATTTTTTTTAAAATTAGGCGATTTAAAATATTTAAATAAAACTTCTGAAAAAGTACTATTCGGTTCACCTAAAATTATTAAAATTATTTTAGAGTTCATTTATCTCTGTATTTTTTATGAGTCTTTTAAATAAAATATTTGAGTAGTTATTAAGTTGTCTAGTAGTCTCTTTATTGATTAGTTGGTTTAGCTGATCCTCTATATTAATTTTTTGTTTTAATTCTCTTTTATCATTTAGTTTAATAAATATAAATCCACCATCTATCTTAATGGGTCTACTTATCTCTTTAATGCTGAGCTTTCTTATATTTTTTTTTAATAATTCTGATATCTGAAGTTCATTTACCCATCCTATATATCCACCATTTTTTGAAGAACTTGAGATACTATAAATATTGGCAGTATTCTCAAAACCAATTTCATTAATGCTCTTTCCTAATTTATTAGTAATTTCAAATAAGTTCTCGGTGATTGAGTCTTCAACAACTATTTCAGATAAATTATACTCATATTTTTTTCTTTTTTCATTATACTCAGCTAAAATAACTTTTTTTAAATATTCTTTATCTATTTTTAAATTTTTTGAGTACTTGTTGTATATGAATTGATTCCACAAGGTTTCAATTTTTAATTTTTCCTCAATTAATTCGTATTGAAGATTATTTTTTTTTAATAAATTCATTAGTTCAGCTTCATCATTTATTTTTCTTTTTAGCATTAAATTTTTTTTAATTGCTCCGGTAAGACTATTTGCTTTGCTTAAATTAAAAAATTTAATTATTTCCTTTTTCTTTATAATTTCATTAATAAGTGAATTTTTAGCAATATTTGTAAATTTTGAATTTTCTAATTCATTTAGTTTTGGATTTAAAAATAATAAATATTTTTTTTCATTTTCAATATCAATGTTTGTAATTATTTCATTTTGTATTTTAACAACTATATTTACTGAATTTGAATATGTATTTTCAGCAGATATACAAAAAAAAATAAAAATAAATATTAATTTTATCTTATTCATTCATTTCAAAAATTGTATTCGCTGATCCGACTATCTCTGTAAAAGGTATAAATCTTATTAAGAAAAATAAACTTTCATCAGGAACTAAATTTCCATTTCTAAAAAACTTTTTTTCATAATTAAAAGATGCAAGTAAACAATCTGTTTCGTATTTATAGGAAAATTTATAAAATTGGGTAAAATCATCTTTTAAATTTTTTGTTGTATTAAAATTAATTGCGTGTTCATCCGTAAATTCATAGCTTGTATTGTTGCTAATTATTTCACTATCTCCAAAGTCATGATTTTCTGTACTATAATCAAAAGATGTTAACAACTTATTAAGACTTATTTCTGTGCTAATCGAATCATAATTAGAATAATGAAGGTCTCTGTCATATGAAAAATCATAACTTAAATTAATCATATTATTGTATTTATAAAAAAAATTTCCAACTATGTCTGTCCTAGTCTGATTAAGCTTAGTTTTTTTTGGTAAACTATTATTTTTTTTATCTTTTAAACTATTAGCTAAATTAAATCCTAATATTTTTTCATTACTTAAATTTTGTTTTTCAAATTCTAATCCCAATGTTAAAGAACTTCCTTTTTCGACCATATCAGACCTTCCAATTCTATTTATTGAAAAAATATTATCAAACCCTATTTGTCTATCATTTGTAGAAATATTTTTACCATTTGTTGGACTATGTCTAAGTTGAACTAATGGTTTTAAATAATTGTTTGAGTTTTCAAGTTTTTTTTTGAGAGGATATTCTGAGTTTAATAAAAATATTCCAAATATTTCATGGTCATTATTTTTTTCGTATACGTTTGAGTTTTCAGAATATGTGTTATAATTCATGATCAAAAAATTATAATCCATTACTAAACCTTGTGGGGAAATCGTATCAAACGAGTCAAAATTAAAATTATTTCTTAGTAGTGCCTCATATTTGTTAGTTTCATAAACTTTTTGAAATCCAGACGATGTGAACTCAAAGTTTCCATTATAGCTTTCATCTAAACTAATATTTTTTATAAAATTGAAATCTGGAAAAATATATTGATACCTATCATTGCTGTTTTTTGATAAATCTTCATAAATTTTTATTGAAGTATCAATACTTGTCTCTTCGTCGAATTCTTTTTTAAGATTTATAAACGATGTCATAGTACTTTCACTATCGATAATCTCAGTATCTTCTTGTAAATTATAAATTTTTAAATAATTATCATTTGTCACATTTTGTATCTGTATCTCATAATCAGTTTTTTCATTAATTTTTCCATCTAGATTGGCAAATAAATGTGTGTTCGTATTATTATTCCTATTAAAACTAAAATCAGCAATTAAATCAGAATTTTCAAAAGCCTGTCTGTATTCAGATTGAAGTATATAATCATTATTAGAATAAATTCTTGGTCTAATCGTCATGTCCTTTGAATCTGACATTGCATAAAAGTATGGGATATTTACAGACGAACCTAAACTCCCAGACCCTTTATACCAAGGAGTTAAAAATCCTGATTTTCTTTTAACAGAGGGATCAGGATGATTAAAGTAGGGAACGTAAAATACTTTTTTGTCGAAAACTTTTAGCCACGATTTTTCATACTCAAATAATTTTTCTATTTTATTGTGAGTAAATATTTTACTCTGTAATTCCCATCCCCTGCATTCTTTGTTATCTTTATTACATGTGCTAAAAACAGTTTTATAAATCTTAGTATTTTCATTATTAGAAACTACGCTTTTACCCTTTAAAATAGGGTCATTATTCTCATTACCAAAATATGAGTTAATAAAATCAACCTCTACTTCTTTACCAACAATTTCGTTTAATTTTAAATTTAATTTTGAATTTTCAAAAAAATATTCATTAAGATTCTTGTCTTTAATAAAAGCTTTTTTTGATGTTATTATTTCGTCGATAGTTTCAAAAATGAAACCTTTGCTAAAAATAAATTCATTTTCATTTTCATCATTTACTTCTGTGAACTTATTACTAGATATTTTATCAAGATTCCTATTAAATAAAACATCTATTGAATTAATTTCATATAAATTCTCAATTTTTATAAGTGTTTGACTTTGTGATAATATAGTATTGTTTATTTCATTGTAAATTAACTTTTGACTTTCAATTACAATGTTTTTATCTTTATCAACATATTTAACATTATCAAATATCGTCAATTCAGAGTTAATTTTATCATAAACAAATTTATCGCCACTTATATTGAGATTATTTAAAGGAATATTTGCAACACCTTTTGTGGCAAATATCATGTTCCCATTATTTTCTATTCTTATATTTTTAGAATCAAAAAAAATACTATCGGCTTTAAGATTTGAATTAACAAATAATATAAAAAAGAGTATTGAACTTATTAAATATTTAATTTTCATTTAACCTAGTTAATCCAATACCACAAATAAGGAATATAATAAGTTGAGGTAACCATATAGACACTTCAACAGGTAAAGTTTCATTTTTACCAAATAAAATAAAGAAATAATTTATATAATAAAATATAACTGACACAATAACTCCCACAACAATTAAAAAAAATTTTGATTTTATTAAAGTGAGCCTAATCATCAACAAACTTCCTATTATTGTTGTTAAAGTAAGATAAATGGGCAAACTATAAATTTTATTTAGATGTAGACGAACATCAGTTGCTGAGTATCCGATTGAATTATAATTTTCTCTCAATTTAATTAATTGAAATATATTTAGAGAATTTAAATTAGAATATAAATTAGAAATTATATCTTCATTAAAAGTTGAAAAATATTTGTAATTCTTTACTGTTTCAGTTTTTTTGTCTTTAGAATAAATTTTTACGCTATCTAAAATCCAAACTTTATTTTTTATATCTGCTTGCTCGGAAACAATCGTCTTTATTATTTTATAATCATTATCTAATTGTGTAATTTGCAAATTTTCCAAAAAGTTAATTCTATAAGTTTTAGCATTAATAATAAAATTTTTTTTGTTATCATTACTTTTTTCTTTTATCCATAAGCCATCGTCATTAACAACCGCCAAATGATCATGGGTGGTAGAATATTTATATTTAATATTTAGATACAGGCTTTTTAGGTTAGCCGAAAAAGAGTAATAAAATAGGATTAAAATTATACCCATAGCTAATGAAGATAAAGAAATAATAAAAGCAATTTTAGTATTATTAATACCATTACTTCTTAATAATTCAATTTCTTCTTTTTCATATAAGTTTATAAAAAAGAACATAACCCCTAACAAAAAAATAAATGGTAAAATTTCAAAAATTATAGACGGAATATTTAAAATTGTTAAAAATATTGGATAATAAAGTTCATTTTCTTTGTTTTCGAAATATTTTATTTCCTCAAATATATTCAAAAAAAAACTTAGAAATATAAACACCAGTAGGATTATTCCTATATTTTTAAAAAATAATTTTGTTAAATAGTATTGATATTGTTTGAAGATCATAAAATATTTAGTTTAAGTTTTGTTATTATAAATAAGTATAAATAATATATTATCACCAAGGTAATAGGCAAAACAATAACAAGATTGATTGTGCTTACTGAATTAAAAATAAATCTAATACTTATTTGAGATAATATTATGATAAATGTTCCCACTAAAAAAATATTTAGTTTATGGAACCTGGTAAAGTACTTTAATTTAGGTTCAATGATTAAACTTGCGCCTATCAATGATATAATAAGAGTATAAAACGGTATAATTAATCTTTTGTATAACTCTTCACTTATTGATTTAAGGTTCCTATTTTTGCAAATTTCTTTTTCAAGATTTTTTATGATTCTTTTTTTCTCAAAATAATCTAGTAAAATAAAATCTTTAAAACAATTAAATAATATAGATGATTTTATCTCTTGCATTTTGGGATAAGTAACAGACTTAGTTGAAAATTTTGATAAATCATAATCTGTTTCTGAAAAATTTAACGTATACGTATTATCTTTGTTTATATTTGTAATACCACCATCATACAGTCTTAGAATAAACTGATTATCCTTCTTTATTATTTTTCCATCTTCGGCAACAATTACCTTCGATTTATTCCTGTCAATTTTTTCATTAATATAAATTTTTTTAAGTATTCCATTCTCTTCATATTCCTCAACGAAAATAGTCAAATTTTTTACAACATTAATAAATTTTTTTTCTGAAATTAGCTTAGGTAAAAAATCTATATTAGATTCCTTTATAAAAATTCTGGCAATATTTTGAGACTTTGGGACTACTATTAGGTTTAAAAATAACTGTAGGATCAAAAATAATATTGAAAATTTTAAAATAAAATTAATAAAATGGATTTTTTTGATACCATTAGTCCAAAAAACTAATAATTCATTAGAATTTTTATATTTATTTATTACATAGAATATAGAGATAAAATAAATAAAAATTATAGTTTTGCTAAATATTTTTGGTAGATTTAAAGAAACATAATAAAAGTAAACATAAAGACTGTGTCCATCATCAGATACTAAATCTAAAAAGTTAACAGCCTGTATTATCCATACAATGAAAGTTATGCTGAAAGATGATATAAGGAAGAAATTAACAATATCTAGAGAAAATTTGCGAAATATTAATTTATTCATTGAAATTATTGTTTTTATAAATATACAACATTATCTAATAAAAATTTCAAAAAAATGAAGCTAAATTTAAATTTTGTAAATAAAGTCCCAAAAA
>MDTB01064008.1_pt1 | contig 10012 bp, 10 predicted proteins | sample 811161 | NCBI WGS metagenome assembly MDTB01 (sample SAMN05326650, study PRJNA326480) | marine metagenome | isolation source: seawater | place: Mediterranean Sea | collected 2009
TAATAATAATAATAATAATAATAATAATAATAATAATAATAATAATAATAATAATAATCGTTTTTCAAGAAATAATAATGAAAACAATACTTCTCCTATTAGAAATCAACAAAGATTTAACACAAGATTTAATGTAAGAAATAATAATAATAGACAAAGAAATAATAATTTTAGAGTTAACAGAAATTATCAGAATGCTCACCAAGATTATTGGAGAATTCCTACAAATAGAGAAAATTCTCTCAATAATGAAACTAGACAAAATAGTTCCAATACACAAACAACATCCACATTGGATGAATTTTTTAGAACATTTGGAGACGGAAATATTGCAACATTTCAGAGAGAATTTATATTTCCATTAATACCAAATGATTTACAATCGGTAGTTGTAAGACCTTCTCAAGAAGAAATCAATATAGCAACAGAAAGTATTCGATTTGATCCAAGTATTATGGAAACGAGTATTTGTCCAATTACTAGAGATACATTTATTGAAAATGAAGAAATATTAAAAATAAAACAATGCGGACATTACTTTAATAAAGTTGCATTAAATAATTGGTTTGACCGTAGTGTTTTATGTCCTGTTTGTAGATATGATATTAGAGAATATAGTCAAACGAATGATGATTCACAACAATCTAACCAATCATCACATTCAAACGAATCTCCTTCTGGAAGAGCAACTTCAAGACTATCTTCATCCGTTAGGCAAACGATTTTTAATCATCCAACAGTAAACGATAGACAAACAACTGAGTCATCAAATATACCAAATATGAATGATAGACCATATAGTTTTAATAATTTATCATTTCCATCACCTGGTAATAGAAATATAACAAATATTTTAGATGATTTTTCAGATACTTTCACAAATCAATTTTTAAATGACATATCTTTAAATTCACATGATTCAAATATTTCAAATGGTTTAAATGGTTTAAATGTTCGGTACAGAATCGAAACACCTAATAACAGTTTAACACTATCAACTTTAAGCCCTGGTAGTTTTTCAAATATATTTAGAAATTTATCTAGACATAATAATGATGATTCAAATGATATTTCTAATAATATTTTATAAACGAATTTAAATACAAAAGCAAAATAAATTTATATGTTTACCATAGATCAAATATATGATTTTGCTATAAAAATAAAACCGATGTTTTTTTTTTATTTTGGATGGATGTGTTTAAATTTCACTTCTGTTCAGTTTTATAATTATTACTGCGTTCCAAATAGTGTATCTGGTTTTTTATTACAACCTTTTTTCTATGCAACACCACACTGTAGTGCTTTTCGATGGATTATATACGAAAGTAGTAATGTTTTTTATACAATGTGGATAGCTATTGGAACATGGTGTATGGGAAATATTATACCAAATAAATAATTACTTACATTTATAAATTTATATTATAATATCATTATGAAAAAATTATATAAAATAGTCTTTTCTATTTTATATAACTATGAAATTTATCTATTTTTTATTGGCTCTTCCGTTTAATAGTAATTCTAATGAAAAAAATAATCCTAAGATAAAAACACAAATATACGGAGACCATAATGATCTAACAAATATTGAACCTGAATTATTTGGGGATTATAGAAAGTTATACAAAACAGGATATTGTGAACCATACATGAACCATACTGATGATTCTGATGAAAAAATGCAAAAAATAAAATTGCATTTTTACAAATTTTCTTTGTTAAAACAATTACAATCCAATATTAGTATATATGATAAATTAACTATTATTAATGATCATGAATTAAGCCAAAAATATAATTTAACACCAAGTATTATTAGTGGTGGACTTCTGGATGACTGGGAATTTGAATTATAATAATCTAATATTATAAAAATTATTACATTATTAAAAAAAAAATAACATTATTTTGTATAATGTCAGGTTTATTAATTAAATTGACATTTCATATAATACATTTTATATGTCACATATTTTTTCATTTTTATGAAAAATAAGTAGTTATATTTTTCATATTATTTTTTGCATTATTAGTTTCAATCAAATATTTGTCAAAAAGAATCGCTTTTACCTCTTTATTTTTTAAACTAATTATTTTTTCGTTTAGTTTTTCTTTGTCTTCCATTGTATTTTTTAATGAATCTATTTTTATTGCAAAATTCTTTTTTTTTCGTTTAAATTTGTCAATCTTTTCTAATACCAATGCAAATACCTGTTGTACTGGTTTCATAATTTGATTTGTAATATAAAACGAATAATTAGGACGAATTTTATTTTCTATAATAAATTTTGGATGTTCTATTTTTTCACCTTGTAAACAATTTTTATTTTTAGTTTCAATGTATACAAATGGAATTCTATCACCTGCACCTGGTTTATTACCTGGGTCTCTTTTACCCATTCTATCTGCAAGTACTTTGTGAGCTATTTGTTTTGGATTTTTATAATTTGATCGTAATGATTTTGTAATAATTAGTTTATCCATTGGATATTTTTCATCAATAATATTTTGCAAACAATCTTGTAAATATTGTATTGCTTTTTCAATATCTTGCTCTTTCATTAATATATCAATTATTCCTCCATAAACATCCTTTACTATTGGAGCATTATCACGCCTTTTTAATACTATTCCCATACTTTTTCTTTTACATTTATTAGGATCTAATTCATACAACATTCCTACATACCTTTTTTTTGATAATAAACAAAAGGGCATAAATGTCTTTTCATATTCCAAATCATGAGGTTTTTTTAGAAATTTACTAGCCAATTCTCCTGCTTCTTGCGCCAATTCTATTGTGATTTCTAATGCTTTTTTTCCTCTTATTTCTTCACCTTCAAGTGTTTTCAGATTAAATGTGAAAAATACAGAATCTGTATCCCCATATATATATTCTGCGTTGGAATGTACTTTACCAAAACTTGTATCTACAATTAAATCACCATATGTTTCTTCTATGACTCTTTTTGCATATGTTAATAATTTCCTACCAGTTGCTGTTGTAGAAGCTGCTACATCTTTTTCATAAAAGGTACTAGTTTTAGCTCCACACTGTCCATATAATGAATTTGCAGTAAGTTTATAACTTAATTGTCTTTTATCTAATATATTTTTCATAAATTCATCCTTTTGTTGTGGTATCATTTTTCTAGTTGCTTTTCTAGATGCTAATAGTTCTTCCAATATAGATGGCATAATTGCTTTTCCTTCAGGAAACTGCGCATAGCGACATACCTTTGTTCCACTATGTTTTTTTTTCTGATTTACCTCTTGCATTTTTTATCCATTTATATGTATCATATGTGATATTAACATATTTATAGTCAGGTAAATTATCATATTTAAAATCACCATTTTCGTCTTTTTCTCCTGTTTCTTTTATATTATTTCCATCTAGATCATATTCTTTTGTCCATACTTTACTATCATGTGATAAATTTTCACTAATCATAGAAGATGGATACAAAGAACTATAATCAACACAAGCTACAGGATTATCAAGATATAAATCACATTTAGGATCTAACACAATAGCACCTTCATAACCATCATCGAATAATGGTTTTTCCAAAACAGGCATTAGAGTATTTTTTTCTCTACACTTTTTTGCAATATAGCTAGTCAGTTTTATTCCCTGACCACGCATTACTAAAAAGTTAATAGGTACGCTGCATATTTTTGCCATTTCCGTATAACCTGTAATGACATCTATTTTATTCATAAGATGATGAACAAGGTTACAATCCTGTATACAGTACTTTGCAATAACTGATCTTTCTTTAGGCCCTTCATTTGTCATTCTAAATATATCTTGTGGTGTTACATCATCTTTAGCTAATCCCCATTTTACATTTTTTGTCATGTCTGGATTTTCAATAGTTTCAATGTAAAATGATCCATCTTCTTTGTTAACATTAGAAACTTTGCATTTTTTACCTTCCTTGTATAAATCTGTAGAATGACTCGTTTCTTCAAAATGAATAAAACTACCGTTTTCTAGTCCTGTTAGATTTTTACTATAAATTTTAGTTTTATTATTTGAATGTTCGATCTTTTTTACATCATCACCAATAAAATATCCGGAAACATAATCCAATTTATAAGAAGTAAGGTTATAATCTCTTCGAAAATAATTATACATATCTATTTGTAACCGACCATTCATTTTAATAAATTTTAAATCATGTTCCCCACTTGCAATAATAATTTTACTTTCTTCTATTTTTATTTTTCCTGTATTGACATCTTTTGTTCCACAAATTTCATTATTGTTTCTAGCTAATTTTAAAAATTCTTCTTCACAATTATTTTCTTGTGAACGAATATGCATAAATTGATAATCAAAACCAAATATATTGTAACCTATAATAATATCAGGATCTTCTTTATTAATAAGTTCTTTCCATGCCAACAATAGATCTTTTTCAGAATTACATGTGACTATTTGTGAATTTTTTATTTCATTTACATCATCACAACTATTTAATACAAGACAATTGTTTAAATAAGGAGCTTCTTCTCCATATTTTAAAAAGGTTGAACCTATAAATGTTACCTTATCTCCTTCCAACTCAGGAAAAATACTAGATAAATACATTGTCAATTTATTTATTTTTTCTTCTCTAGTATATTTTATTGAATTAATCAAATCTAAAAGAGTTTTTTCATTAGTTTTTTTATTTGAAAATGTAAATTTTTCTTCTTCATCTTCATCTTCATCAATAAATTCAAACAATTCACTGAAATCTTCGTTTATTTCAAAATCTTTGAGTTCTTTTGAAAATATACTACATAATAAATTATCTATTTTTTCATAATTCAATAAAATACTTTTGTTTTTTTGGATAAACTAAATCTATAAAACGCAACATATCACCTTTTTCCTTGTTATAGCCAAATGCAATATTAATTATTTTTGTAAAATCTTCTTCATCTATTTCATATTCTATAGAATCAGCATAATCTACAATATTAATAGCCAATTTTTTATAATTTTTTACCGGTACTGGAAAATCACCATGACTACTACTTGCTTCAATATCAAAACTACAAATTTTATAAGGAACTATATCTTCTTTTGTGTTACTTGGAAATATATTTTTATTTGAAATTTGATATTCAAATTTACAATTTGTTTTTTTATTTATACATTTTGTAACATTATTCATACTAATTGTTATCCATCCAGATGGACTTATTTCACGTATATGAAAATATCTTAGTAAAGGAGGAATATTTGACTCATACAAATATAATTTTGATTCGTTATATATTAATCCATCACTTAGTCTTCTACCTTGTTTTGTATTTTCGTAAAACATATACTTTACTTTATTTAATGCTGTCGTATTTTTAAATACACACAACAAAAATGGACTAGTTTTACCACCATCAAATCCATAAAGTTTCTTTTTATCCACTATTTTTGTTTTAACTAATGAATTTTCAAAATATTTTCCCATTTTCTCTTTTATATACCCGACAAATTCCATAGTTTGTCCATCATCCCAAAATTCTGGAAGTTTTATATAAAAGAACGGATGAAAATCATTTACAAATAAACAGAAAGTATCTCCATTTTTTCCCAATCCAAATATTTGCATAACAAAATTTTTTTTATCAATGTTTTTACTATAGGAACCATCTTCACTATCACTAGAAGTTTCTTTATTATCTACTTCATCATATATATTAAAATCTAAAAGACGAAATGATTTTTCAAGTTTAATTGACATATTTTATACAATAGTTTTATGTTTATTTATTTTATCAATTTTATTAAAAAGTTCTAAAATAATATATAATCAATTATATTATTTTATATTTTCCATAGTCTTAAGTAGAATATTTTTTTGATTTATATTTTTTTACTTAAGAAGTCTTATTGACACTTTTGCTTTATATTCATACAATAAATAATTAATATTTTTTAATCTTTCAAAACCATAATCAATTGATTCTTCTTGCTTTTGAAAATTATTAATATTCATACAAATTTTGTATGCCATTCGCACATTGTTCCAAATAAAATCTCCTAAATTTCCCTTTTTAACAAGATCTCTTAATTTTTTTTTTTGAATCTTACTTAAATCACAAACAAATTTATTGTTCCAATTCCCATATTGATAACCCATTTTTCTACACATTTTTAATTTAGATTTGTATAATGCTAAAATAGTAATCCTTGACATAATAATTAAAAATTTATATTTTTATATTTATTTCTCTCTTTTATTTTTTAGTGTTTCTTGTAGATTTTTTTTACCTTTTTCTATTTTTTCAGTATTTATTCTATAGTTTTTTTCTTTTTTGTTTTTTTGCTTTTTTTGCTTTTTTTTGCATATTTTTGGTTTTTCTATGTATTTTTTTACTTTTTTTTGATTTTCTAGTATTCTTCTTTTTAGTTTTCTTACCCCCTTTCATTTTGGGTTTAATTAAACCATTTTCTAATAAAAAACGAATCATATCATCTTTTGATCTATTTCCATTATATTCCAACTTTTTTTTTCCATTATTTAAAAATACTATACTCGGTACATAGTCTATTGAACTATGTATTTTTTCTGATTGTTCTAATTTCTTTAAACCAGATGGATCAATTTCTGCAAACATCAAGTCAGTATTGTATTTTTCATAAACATCTTTACACAAATTATCCCAATCATCCTTCATAGAAATACACGCAGGACAACTAGGACTAAAATATTTTGCAAATACTTGTTTATCTAATGCTTCTTTTTCAAAATCATTTGCATTTGTATCCTTTACATAAACAACTTTCATATATATTTTATAGATATTTTAAAAATTAATTATCCTGATTTAGTATATATATGTGGAAAATAATTTTTATTATTATTGTTTTTATTCTTGGATTATATTTTTCAATGTTTTATGACAATCAAAAAATACAAGAAGGATTCAAAGTAAATAAAAATGCTTGTCCTAATATTTTAATTCAGAAAGGTAAAGACATATTCTTATATAACTCTAAACAATCAAAAATACCTGGTGTGAATCCAATTAAGTTTGATAATTTAGAAGATTATGTTGAATTTATAAATTGGCAAAGAAGCCAGAATATTAATTGTCCTGTTTTATTTTTGCAACATAGTTACGACGCGCAAGGTAAATCAGTTTACCAAATTAGACCTAGCCCTACAGAACTTGGCGGAGGATTAAACAGTACTTTAGATTTTGATAATATTTCACCTGGAGTTATTTCTACACCACAAGTAACAAAATTAATTAATGCAAATAGAAATGATCCCCCTTATAATAAAAATTCTTATCCAGGATTTGATTCTTTAAATCAATATGAAGGAGATTATACTCCTTTAGATAAAATGTATAATGAACAAGAAGTAAATTCAAAACTAAGTACAAATGCAATGGATACTAATTGGGGTGGAGTACAGTATACCAATGAAGCAATAAAACAGGGATTATATGATGAAGATAATGTTGAAATAAGAGTTGAATAAAATACAAGAAATTACTAATAATATTTATCATAGACAAATATTATTACATTTTTATAGTGAAAAATTTAAAATAATTATTTTAAACCATCTAAGAATTTCATATTTTCAGCCAATGTAGTTTTGTATTTTTGAAGTTCATTTAGTTTAGAAATAATAGGAAGAATATTCTCATTATTTTGATCTTTATTCATTAATGTAGCTAAGGAAACTGTAGAAGCTAAAGAAACAACATCCATTCTTTCCTCTAAATTCATTATAATATTCTCCATTTGTGTTCTATTTTTTCTAATTTTAATGATTCTATTATTTCATTTGTACTTGTTTGCAATTTTTCTATGTTTTCCTTTAGATTTTCTTGACTTTGTTCATTTAAAGTTTTTTTAGAACTTTCAAAGACACCTAAAAACCCCTCTCTTTTTTGAAAAAAAGTTTGAAAAATTAAATACAACAAAACTATTATTAATGCATACCCAAAATATGTTAACAAATCATCCATAGCTATATACTAGATTAATAGAAATTTTTTAATATTTTCAATGCATGTTTTACTTATTTTCCTTTCACTGCCATTTTCCATTGTTAATTTTAACAATGCTAAACAGTCATCGTTTTTTTCTAATTCATTAATTAAATTTTTAATTGTATGAAAATTTTTCATTATAATGATTGCACTTTTACTACTAACTCCAGGAATATTAGATAACATTATTTCACCTATATTTTCTGTTGAAATATTGTTTTTTTTTACTTTTTTCATAACTTCACAATAATTAGGTTGTTGAATCTGATTGTCTTCTGACTGTTCAAAAAAACCTTTCTTCTTATTTTCTTTACTTAACTTATTAGCATAATTGGTAATTAATTCAGAAGTTTCATTTACATTTTCTGTCCTAAATAAAGAAAATCCTTTAAAAAACTGAATTGCAATAAGTGCAGAATATAATGTTTTCTTATCAAGTCTTCCCTTGATTGGATTGTATTGACTAAAATTTCCTTCGATAATATAAATTATATTATGATTATGCGTATTAATATTATTTAAACGAAATGATTGCTCATTATACCGACCATCTTTAATACTAGATGCCAAATCATACAAAGTCTTTCTTTCAAAAACTAATCTTTCGTTTTCATTTTCATCACACAATATTATATCTCCAACATCTAATTTTTCTCTTACTACTCTATGAGTAGAATCATTACATTGTATTAATAATGTATATAGATCGTGTTCTCGTGCATCTAATTTAATATGCATTACTAAGTATAAATACTTTTGTTTAATTGCTTATTTTTAATTATTTTTCAAATGTTAAAGAATAATTAAAGTATATGAATATGGGTGTAAATAGTTACGAAATATTTGGCTATTTAGCTTCTTGTAATGCATGTTTAATGATGGTACCACAATTATTACTTACTTTAAAATCAAAAACAATCAAAGATTTATCTATGAAAACAATATTCTTAAACTTACTAACGCAAAGTTTATTTTTACCTTATTCAGTACATTTTCGTTTGATTCCTTTAATGACTGTAAATATTTGTTTGGCATTTTTTGATGTAATAATTATTGGTTATTACTTTTATTTAAAAAATACAAAAGAAGAAAGCTTACTTAATGATATTTTTTTAGATTCTTCTAATGTTTAGTCTTTTTCTTAGTGTTAATTTTTTTATTTTTTATTTTTTTATTTTTTCTTTTGGTATATTTTTTTTTTCCACCATTCATAGGTAGACTTATTAACAAAGATTCTATCATTTTTTCGTCATTTTCATTAAATATTTGAGATAAATTTGTAGATTTATTTATATTATCTATAAATTGTATTCCAAAGTTCCAGCCTTTTACAAAAACAATAGAATTTAATAAATTTTTTGAAATTAAATTTTGTGGAAATAATAGTTGTGTAGTTATTCCTATTATTTTAAATGAATGTAATAAAAAATCTAAATCAACCATTTGTTTATTAAATCCTCCTTGTGATTTTTCAAAAATATAATTGCAACTTTTACCCAAATCCAATATTTTTAATTTAATAAAACTTTTGAATTGACTATTATTTTTTATTAGTTCTAATACTTTTTTGTTAGTTACTGATAAAGTGACTGCTTTAAAAAAAGAAGGAGAAAAATTTACACTATCACGACTTGATACGACTGTTTGAAATTCATTTAACATTGCATCTGTATCTTTAATTTTGTTCAAAGTATTTGCGCCTGAAAATAATACTGTTGCAAATCTTGAAGGTCTATTTGATTTAGATGCTGCATTTATACCTTGAAATAAAATAGTCAAAGCAATAACTAAAAAAAATAAAAATGATTCGATTGATTGTCCACCAGTTTGAGATGTAGAATCATTAATAGAGTTTTCAGACTTAAATAAATCGTTTACAATAGTTGATAATTGATTTAATATTGAAACCAATTCTTCGTCCGAAATATCTGGGCTTGTACTAGAAAGTAAATTTGTAGTTTCATTCGAAAAATTATAGACCAGCTGACAAGTTTTTACA
>MDTB01202836.1_pt1 | contig 10012 bp, 4 predicted proteins | sample 811161 | NCBI WGS metagenome assembly MDTB01 (sample SAMN05326650, study PRJNA326480) | marine metagenome | isolation source: seawater | place: Mediterranean Sea | collected 2009
CGATATCGTTGAACAAAAAACTTTGAATGATGTTGTGGTGCAGGGATCTGGTCTTATTAATGATGATAAACTCTATCACTTTGTGTATCCATACGGTTCGGTTGGCAACGGTGCTTTTTATACCAACTTGTTTAGCAAGATGCCACAATTCGGAACGTGTTGTGATGACTTTGAATGCACAGAGTCCACTGAAGAGTGGTGTCAATGTGTAAAGCCTGGTGCTGAATATACACCGGGCGAAACATGTGCAGGAGACGGTGCTGATGGAAATCCCGGCGCAACAAGTTTCCTTCTTGGAAATGTATGTGAAGCACCACCACCAGAGGGATCGTGCTGTTACTTTGACGCAGGTATTGGTGATAACACTTGCACAGAACCACTTACATCCGAAGAATGTGCAGCATTAAATGGATCATTTAGTTGGAAGGCATGTAATCAAAGAACCGGAGAGGAAGCGTGTGAGCCTGCTGTTGGTTCTTGCTGTGTCGGTGGAAATTGTTTCCCAGCAAATCAAGAAACATGCGATTTAGCAGGAGGAGTGTTTGATTTTGCAAGTTGCACCGACAGAGGTGATGCGAACATTCCTCCATGCACATTACCACTTGGATCATGTTGTTATGGTGGTGATACTGATGACAGCGGTAAACCAAGATGGTGTGAGGAGATGGTTCCATCAAACGCATGTCGTGCCGACCAAGGATACGTTTTTGCCGAGTATGTAGATCAAGTAACCCCAGCAAACACTGGCTCTCCATCTGATCAAGATACCTCAAATTGTAGAAACAGAGGAGATAGTGATGGTCCTCCATGTGACTCACAAATTGGTTCATGCTGTCAGGGTGAATCTCATTCCAATGATGATTATGGTGGTGCTTGGTGTAAAGACGGTGTTCGTGAAGATGAATGTGTAGATTTAACTGGAAACGGCATTGCCTCTTGGAGCATCTTAAACTGCGGAAAACGTGCGAATGGAATTGAAGAGGAGTGTGATTTCCCATTCGGATCTTGTTGTTATAATCAAAGCGGAAATGAAAACTCTCCAAACTTTACATGCGAAGAGGGAGTTCAGCAAGACGATTGTGAAAGTAGACTTGGTGGTCTCTATGAAGGAGAAATTGTTGGACCAACGTTCCTCGCATACGCAACACAACCAGAGGATTCCGAATACAATATAGAAACAGATCCAAACAACTGTGCGAATCGGGGGACACTCGGAGATCAAAACTCACCTCCTTGTGACAATCCACCGACAGTCGGAGGAAAATACTGTGCCCTCACATACGATTCATCTTTGATCGACATTCTTCAAAAGTGGGTTACGTTCATTGAACGTTACAAAGATATCAATCACCAACTTTGTTTCGACCCACCTGTCCCATGTTACGAAGTTGATTTTGGAGATGCGACTGAAGGATGCCTTTGTGGTCAATACAATCTCAAACCCAATCCCTCATCAGAAGACGTTCCTCCTTTCGGCAACAACTGTTATGGTTATCAACTTATAAATCCACTTACATCAGATTACAATTCACTTCTTGGTGGTTTAGAACCAACTGGTAAATGTTGTTCTATGCGAGGCGCTGGTCCCCAGATTGGAACAATTGTTGATTGTTTTGACAACATTCCAGTATCTTTTTGTAACGCAAATCTTAATGGCTCTGATTTTTACTATAGATTTTTCTGTCAAGTAAATTGTGATGATCAAACTGATTGTGTTGATCAAGACGATACAACTTACTACATGTGTGACAAAGTTAATAATGACGGAACATATGAGAGTTACGCTGACGCTGGGGATGATTGCAGTGAATTAATAACCCCCGAAAATTCAGAAGGGTGTGTAGCAAATTTATATGACGGAGTGGGACAACGACCATCTAGTAGTGGTGGTCCTCCCGGTCCTCCTCCCGGCGGACCCGGTGGACCTGATTGTGACTATGAGGTAAATGATGAGTGTCCATATCCAAGTATTAACTGTTGCAATCCAGAATTATGTCCTCAGCCCGGAGATCCAAGTTATCCATTAACATGTGAAACATATGGTTGGTGTTCTGATCTTGGGCCAATGAACGTCCCTGAACAAAATTGTTTGTATCCAAGTCACCTTCCATGTGATGGTAATGGCGGCAACACCAAATACTGTGCGAGACTTTCAAACATGGGTGAAGCGAGCAACACGTTTAATACATGTATTGATGTTAATCCAGACACAAATCCGAGTGCCTCAACACCAGTAAACAACGAAACATTCACAGTTTATCAAACAGGTGGAAATGGTATCGGAGATAGTGACGTTCCGGGAATTTATGTTGGAACTCTTTTCAGAAAAGACGGACTTTGGGGAACTAAAGTTTATTCATCACCAGATGGAACAATTGATTTAGAACTTACCAGAAATAATCATGACGGTCCAAAAGACACCAAGTTTGGACGAAAGGGTGTTATTCTCCGAGCAAAAACAAGAATTAGAGACAGAGCGGATATCTTTAATCATCCAGAAAATCCTTGTAATGGTGAAGCCGATTGTGTTTACGCTCCTTTTGATACATGCGAACCCGCAAAACCATTGTTTGATCACGATGACTATACATTTGTTGCATGGTCATCACCACAACAAATTGGGTTTGAAGTATCCGATACTTCCCTCTGTGATTGTATTTTCAATTCACTTGACGGACATCCGATGGAATGGGATATCACAACATCAGATGCCAATAGACACAGAAAATATGCTGGGTTTGATGGTGGACTTAGTTATTCTGGTAAAATAATCAGCGGATATCGTTACAGTTCTTTCGATGGAACAAACGGTGACGCACAAGCATACAAACGATATACCACCGGAGATGATTTGTATAGTCATGGTTTTTCGGAGGGTGATCAAACAGATTGGAGATGGAATCCAAACGCTGAAAAATGGGCAATTGAAATGAGATCCGGTGATCTTGACGCACCCGGAGCCGACATTAACATGAACGGCTATGCAGGAAGAATTCAAACTCAATCAAGACTTGACAGTTTCGCAGCGGGTGGGGTGAAAGAATTTTTACCTTTGGGGACGTTCATTGGTGGTCAGGGTTTGTTTGGAACCATTCCAAACGCACTTGAAAATTTTGGTTACTCTTTAAACAGAATTAATGAGTCACCCAACAACACCGAACTTCAGTCCATCTATAATAAGTTTTATAAGAAACCAACAACATATACTGTGGGTGAAGATGTAAACAACAACGGATTCTGTGTTTCAGGTGTTCAAGAACTTTACACAGGTTTAGGTCCAAGCACATCATTTTTAAAAACCACTCTCGGACAAATTGGAGGATATCAAACGAAGTTAGCGAACAATGGTGAGTATCAAGTTGTTCACACTTGTGCAGGAGAAGCGGTAAACTTACAAGCAACATCCAACATAGGTTATGCTGAAGGATACAATCTTCAATTTGATGTGATCGAGGGTCAGTGTGACGGTTTGAATTGTAATGATGTTCCCTTGAAAGGTCAATCATACTTAGACTGTGCTGTTCACACGAATAATTTGTTTGCAGTAGAGGGTTTCGCAGATTTCCTTCCGGACGAAAATGGTAGATATAAAGGAGTTTGTCCCACCACGAGTTGCAATGCTGGTTATGCCGAATCAACTTTACCATTAGGTTTTGGTGGTGGTGTTGGTGGATTTAATCCTGTTATTCCAAGAAGCAACGCATACGGTGATTATGTTTCGTCTACATACTTTAAGGATAACTTCGATGAAAGCAGCAACTTTGTTCCTGATCAAGTTTTCATCGGATATTATTTGACGAGAAAGATTGTTGATGGAGAATGTGTCATGATGCTTTGTCCAACGAAACCCGGAACTGACAATTATTGTAGAGCCTTGCCAGATTGTAATTTATGAGTCAAGTAAGAGGAAGAATAAAAACAGTTGTAAAGTATAACGATCAACTGAATACAGTTGGAACGTGTTGTGGCTCAGACGGAACAAAAACAGAAAAAAGTTTTTCACAATGTTCTGCTGAGGGGGGGCGTTGGGTTCCTGTTCTTCCCATCGAAGATGTTGAATGTCCCAATGTGAGTGATAGAGGTTGTTGTTGTTCCTGTGCTTACACAACAAAAAACACGGGAACTCCAGATGATTGGACTCACCCAGATCACAGAGAAGATTTAGTTTTCCGAAAACGAGGATCACCTGACGGACTGAGAGATAATATTTCTCGATGTGAATGCTCTTACTATGAGGGTAATTGGAACGAGGGAGAGTGTCCGTCATCTGAACAAGAAATTCGTGACTTCTGCTATCTCGATCCAGACGTTGGAGTTGAGGGAAGAGATGATGTTCGATGGCCTTTTGCCTGTTGTCACTGTGAATATGACGCAAACAATGAAGTTTATCGAGAGTGTTCCAGTGTTTGTTTGTCGAGAGATTGTGCTGCTCTTGGTGAGGGGTTTGAGGGAACTGGTTTCAACTGCATCCCAGAATTTGATCCATTCAAAATTTGTGATTATGAATTTAACGGACAACCAAAAGAATGTCCCGAAGTAGAAGATGCGGTATTTGGTTGCACAAATCCAGCATGTGATAACTACAATCCAGACGCTGATTACGATGATGGGAGTTGTAGTGGTTGTGATGATGGTGGTGACGGTGGATCAGAAGAGCCAACGGGTGCATGTTGTCAGGGAACAAACTGCACAGACGATATAACTGCGGCACAATGTGCTTCTCTTGGTGGTGTTTGGCAAGGTGAAAATGTAAGTTGTATTTCCGATCCATGTAACTCCAGTCCTCCCGGCCCACCACCACCCGGTCCTCCACCTCCTCCACCTCCTCCTCCTCCACCACCTCCTCCACCTCCTCCACCTCCACCGGATGCAATTTGTCAAGGTAATGGTTCAACGTATACTATTCCGGTTGATGTGAGTGGTCTTGGTTGGGTTGATGAAAATAATCAACCTGTTAATGAAGTTTATCGTCCAACTGATAACGACGGCTCAGTGACAGATGAAGGACCAGAAGTTTATCAAAACTATACAACCGTAAGCACATGGGGTGATGGACCTTGGTGGTCTGATTTTCAGGATGGATGTAGTTCCTTTGGTTGCGGTCGTTATTGTGACTTCGATCCTACTTGGGGGGGAGTTGGATCCCATTGGTCGCAGGCTCATGGTTTTCATGATGCGAAGAGAACTTTAGGATTAGATTCGGCACTGGAATGTAGAAGAATATGCAACGATGGTCCGGATGAATCGGGTGCTGATTCACTTAAACAAAGAGAATGGGATCTCGCTACTAAAAAATTATCACTACCGAGCACTTTTTATCAAACACTTTTTGATAATCAAGGACAAACCGGAGACATTATTGAAAATAATGAAACAACGGGAGTTCAAGGAGTTCGATGGGGGTGTAAAAGAAAGTATCAACATCCATATAGATGCAATCAACAAGGATTTGATCCATACATCGCCGCAGCATATGTAAATGAATTTCGAGATGTAATACCAGATCAGGATGATGATGGTAATCCAGTGCCTCCCTACACACCACCAAGCGAAACACTAGATGCTTATCTAGATCCCGGAACCGTTGACGTTGTTAAAACATTTTGGGATGAGTATTTTTCCGAAGGTTTTCGTGTTGGGCTTGCCATAACATATGATCAAGCAGTAAGTGGGAATTTTTTTGGTTATATTCAAATACTACAGGGTCCTCAACCTGATCCTAACACTTATGATCCATTCAATCTCCCAGGCCCGGACTCTGCGGATTCCACGATAATTTATGAAAATGAATTGGTAAAACAATTTGATTTTGATGTCATTGACGCTAACTTAAATTTTGAGCCGGACGACTCTGTTAATGAATTTAGATCAGATGTTAATACTTTTATGAAAGACTCATCCAGATCAGATTGTAACAATACTTTAACCGGAGAACTACCAGAGTATCTGACTTGGTTTGATCAAATTTGTGATGAGGGATCGAATGTAAACCCATTCGCACGATTCAATACCACGAATGCTCAAAAACTACCAGTTGTTGATCCACCCGGCGGTGAAGTCATACCAAAAACTAAACGATGTTTTGATGTTTGCATGGAGTCAGATGCTCCAATTCATTTGAGAAAATATGATCGAATAACTACACAGGGTGCGTGGAGCAAAATCTCGTTTTGGTGGAGACAGTGGTTTGGTGGTATTGGTGATATAAACGATTGCAATAACCCATTTTTAGATCCTAGTGATCCCACCGATACACCCGACGTAAACGTTTATGCAAGAAGTTATGATCAAGCAAAAACAATATGTGAGAATCTTAACATTGGAGCGATTAACGGACAGCCCGAATGGCCACCACAAAAAGTAACAGATTTTTATTATACTTCGGGGATGGGTTATGCTTTTGGTTGGAATCAGTGTTTAATTAAATCAATACTTTGTGACTATTCTCCCGACAAATATCCCTGCATATATGAGTATCTTCGCAACAGACTTGGAAGATTTAGCCTTATTTCAGTGCCAACAGCATCACTTATGGCAGATGCAGCGTCCCCCTATGTATATACACCGTGGGATGAAGGAATTTATTTTCCTTCCTATTGGGCAATTGGGAATGTAGGTAAATTTTTGAAAGATGATCCAGCCCTTTGTGATCTTGAAAATGGTTCTGAAACGGAACAAAGACTAAACTGTGTCGTCAAAAACGGATTATCCGGGTATAATTGCGACGGACAGTTTGGTTATCGTTTCTATGGTCAACCCAGTGGATATTCATATACGGATGGACCGAGGGGAGCGTGTCTTACGGATCTTGGTGGGTCTGTTTCGTATGTGTGGGGACTGGGACCTACCTCATGTGTATGCGACGATAGTTGTCCTAGATCGTGGAATCGTTATTGTTGTCGATCATTTCTCTGTTATGAATCATCGTGTGGTTCTGGACTTCTCCCGAGACAACACCCAAATGCACCAAGACAACCAGAGCGTCCTAGATTACCTGACGTTGATTTCCCCTTTTTACGGGAAACAATTAAGGAAGGAAAATACATTGATCCAAGACAAGCAGGAATAGAAATTCCCAAGTCTCAAGATGCGAGTGCTTGTTGTGTTGCAAATTATGAAGGTGATAAATTTACATGCTCTTACATGACCAGAAAGGATTGTGAAATGCAAAATGGATTCTTTAATATTCCAGACGAGGATGGACCGATTACTTGTTCCAAAACAATTTGCCCGGCCCTTCCGACTCGATCAAAGTCTGGTTTCGTGACACCACCTTCTATTAAGTCATCTGATTTACCAGAGCCTGGCAAACTGTTTGCAGGTGGTGTTTACATCGGAACTTTCAAGCCAGGAATCAGCCAAGTTCTCACATCCGTTGAGACAGGAAGCACAGGTAGACTTAAAACCTGTTCTGCGGATGGACCTGGTGATAAGAGATCATGGGCAATCATTCTTGCACCCACGGATCTTGGAGCAGAGTTTGGTTTGGATTCCATGATGTATCGCTATATTACAGCATCTGAAAAGATTCCACAAACACAAACATCGCTGTTTGACGGACTTTACAACACATACGGAAACGATAAGAGTGTAAGACAAGCAAAAACATCTCTTATGAAACAAATCAAAAACTACAATCTTTATGGATTCAAGGACTGGTATCTTCCGAGTGTTGAAGAATTAGGATTTGTTGGAGCACAACAAAGGGATCTTGATTTTGGTGTAAACCTTGGTCGATACTCACAGAATCAATCAAAACTTGGTTCAGATACACCATACATGACTTCGAGTCGAAAAATTTCCAAGAAAAAACCGTCCAAGTCGCTCACACGAGACTTTACAAGTTATCCATCAGCCAACCTTGTCTATGGTGTTCTTGTGGGTAATTCTCTTGGACCTATGAATGGATTTACAATTTTATCTGGACTTGATAACACATTCCGTGTAAGATTGGCAAGAAGAATTTATGTGGAGGATTAATCATTGAGTTGTTCAAATTGTAAAAATAAATTTAGAGAAGTTGAAAAGCAAACCGAGGGTGTGTTAAAAAAAGGCATCGGCATGGTGCAAAGTTATGCCTCTGCACTTGCTTCCAGAGGTTTCAATAACAAAAAAGTGGCTGAGCCCACCAAGCAATTGAGAGTTCTGAGTTGTTTTGGAAATCAACATTTAAACGGTGAGTTGCCACCATGTCAACACTTACAACAAAGTAAAACTCCCGGCAAGCATTATTGTGGGGGTTGTGGATGTGGTGATCGTGATGCTACATGGTTGATTGCGGAACCCGAAAAATACAGCAAGTTGGATCACCCAAGTCTTGCATGTCCATTGATGATGCCCGGCTTTACGAACTACAAAGCAAGCGAACCTGATGAGAGTGAACAACCAATTACTCGAAAATATTATATCGAAAACATCGACTATAAAGAGATTCGCAAAATCAAGGTTTCTATTCCAGAGGCAAAAACAAAGGATACCTAATCCCCCCACTAATTATACATAATTAGAAAGGGAGGAAAAATGGCATCAATTACCTCTAAAGATGGACTTATTGATTATGCTCTGAGAAAACTTGGAGCGCCAGTCATTGAAATTAACGTTGATCGAGAACAGGCAGAAGATCGTGTTGACGAGGCTTTGCAGTTTTTCAATGAACGACACTTTGATGGTGTAGAAAAAGTTTTCTTTTCTCACGAGTTAACCGCAGACGATATCACAAACAGATTCATTTTAACAAATGAATTGGCAACACCAAAAGGTTTTCCAACAGGGGGACCTACAGGAACAGATATTGTCTCCATAACAAGAGTCTTTCAGTTTGGACCACTCAAAGGCATTTCGTCAATGTTTGATATACGATATCAAATGGCACTGAATGATTACTTTGGTATTAACACTGGGCTTGGTTATCAAACATCACTTGGACTTGCATCGTATGACTCTGCGAAAAGATATATCAGCATGATTCAAGACTTCTTTCAACCAGAAAAACAAATTCGATTCAGTCGGGTAACGAATAGACTTCTAATCGACTCAGATTTGGATGAAAATATTTCTGCTGGTGATTTTATTATCATCGAGGCATACGCTGCTCTTAACCCAGATACATTCACTGAAATCTATAATGATCGAATGTTAAAACGTTACGCTACCGCTTTGATTAAAAAACAGTGGGGTAGTAATTTATCTAAGTTTGCCGGTGTTCAGTTGCCCGGTGGAGTTCAATTAAACGGACCACAAATTTATGCTGAGGCTAGTGCAGAAATTCAACAGATTGAATTAGAATTCTACTCTCAGTATGAGTTACCCATTGACTTTATAGTAGCATGAGAAGTCCTTACTTTAAAGAGAATTCAAGCGAACAAAATCTCGTTGAAGATTTGTCTATCGAATCCATTAAAATCAATGGACGAGACATGGTTTACATTCCACGAACACTCTTAAATGAGGATAAATTGTTTGGTGAGGATAACTCTGCGAAGTTTGACGACGGGTATGAAATGGAAATGTATATTCAGTCAGTGAATGGCTTTGAGGGTGATGGTGATATTCTCACAAAATTTGGCATTCAAATTCGTGATAGGATTGAATTGGTTGTGTCTCGGAAAAGATTTGAACAAGAGGTTACGACATACGAAACAAACGTAACCCGACCCAGAGAGGGTGATTTAATCTTTTTCCCATTGAGTAACACACTTTTTGAAATCAATTTTGTTGAACACGAAAATCCTTTTTATCAAATAGGTAAACTCTACACCTATCTGTTAGTATGTGAAACCTTTACCTACACTCACGAAGATATGGATACTGGATTCAGCACCGTTGATAAGTTGGAGACAGATTCTCAAGGATTGTCTGGAGACATTATTATACCCAAGACTTCTACAGGGATCACGATGGGTGACAACGAGTTTATTCAAAATACACAAAACACGGATAATATCTTTGACTTCACCGAGAAGGATCCATTCTCTGAGGGTAACTACTAATGTTTTCTACTTTTTATAACGAA
>MDTB01226530.1_pt1 | contig 10012 bp, 14 predicted proteins | sample 811161 | NCBI WGS metagenome assembly MDTB01 (sample SAMN05326650, study PRJNA326480) | marine metagenome | isolation source: seawater | place: Mediterranean Sea | collected 2009
CACATGGAAGACCTATTATGGAGGTGCAACTACATTCCCCAATCAAGGTGTAAGAATTTATACTGTCACTTCTGGTATTTCACCATTTCGTAATATTCTTGGATATTTAGATATTTTATTGTCTGCAACCATAGACGGGGTAGAATACAAGTTTGGTGAATTAAGTGATCAATATCCTCCTGGCATTATGCTTTATAAACCTGACAATCCAACAATTACTATTAAATATTTAGATTATAGTGCAAGTTATACTGAAAAAACGGCATCTGTTACTTTAGTTACTTATGCTTCTCTTGGATCTTTCTATGCTTATTTAGATGCTCCTTTAAATACAGGTGCTTCCACACGGAATCCCGAAAATGTACAACAACTATGTTTTCCTGGAAAGAAGTAAAAAATGAAATAGTGTGACTCATCAATATAATGAAATATATTGATGAAATGCTTACATTTGATTATTTATGGATAATGTTTTTAGTGGAACATATTTACTAAATATATTTTTAATATGAGTTATAAATTCATCGTTTATCAATAAGAAAAAGGAACTGGCTAAAATAAAAGTGCGATCATTTACATTGCAAGTTAATTTTTTACGAAAAGGATTAAAACGAATTACTAAAACTATGGCAATAAAAAATTGTATTAAACGATTTAAGTAACTAGCATAATCAGGATTAATATAGGCAATACCTATAGTAGTAACAATGTAAATAAAATACAAAAGTAATACTAATAATCGATAAAAAGGTGTTGAAAAATCTTCTATAACATAATCAATAAAATTGGTTATTTTATGAATAATATTCATATATTAGTTATTTATATATTTATATTAAACTAGTATTTAACTGTTGTGATACTTGAATAAATGTTGTACATTTTGCCATTTGCTTAATTGTAGGTGCGTTAATGTAAGTACATGTACTTCGCAATCCACCCAAATAATCCTTCACAGTATCATCCAATGAACCCTTACACTTCATCAACAATTCACGGCCTTCCGAAGAACGATATTCTGCCATTTTTCCATAATGTGTTTCCATTGCCTTTTTTGAACTCATGCCATGAAATGTTTTATACAGTTTTCCATCTTTTTCTACCAATTCACCCGGATTTTCATGATGTCCAGCAAATGCACTTCCTACCATAACAAAATCAGCACCTCCACCAAATGCTTTTGACATATCACCTGGACAAGTAATTCCTCCATCACCAATTATATGTCCCTTTACGCCATGTGCAGCATCAGCACATTCTAAAATTGCTGATAGTTGTGGCATTCCTACACCAGTTTTAAGACGCGTAGTACATGCCGCACCAGGTCCTACGCCAATTTTAACAATATCCACTTGACCTTCTAAAATCAACTCTTCTACCATTTCACGTGTCACTACATTTCCAGCAACAATAATTTTGTTGGGGAAATTTTTACGAACTTCTTTACAAAAATCTACCAATTTTTTTATATATCCATTTGCAATATCAATACATATCCATTTAAAATCCACTATTTTTTGAATATTCAAAAGTTTTTCTATTGAATCATTGCCAACACCGGTTGATACCATAAAATAATCCGTATCTAATCCACCTTCATTTTTTTGTTGTTGAAAATCATCAGGAGAATAGAACTTATGTAACGCAGTAATAATTTTATATTTTCGTAATATTTCATGAAGACGAAATGTTCCTGTTGTGTCCATATTTGCAGAAATAATAGGAGTACCATTCCAGTCTAATGTTGAATATTTAAACGAGAATTTTCTATCGAGAGAAACATCTGAACGACTATTAATTGTCGAACGTTTCGGACGAATTAATACATTTGAAAAATCTAGTTTCATACCATATTCAATCTTATTCATGATTGTATATAGTTAAAAAGACAAAAGTTTAAGTTGTTTTATATTTGTTAATTATAATTTTGCTTTTTCAGAAAGACTCAACCATCGTATTGGACGCCATTCTACGTAAGAACGACCTGAATCTTCAGTCGGTAATCCTGGAATAATAACTTGTAAAATGTAATAAACTAAATCTCTCATTTTATTCATGTGAAATCCATCCATTGGCGCTTTGTTTTTAAAAATTTGAAACTGATCAATTGCTTCTTGGGTAGGGCGTCCTTGATTTGGACCCGATTCTATAAAATAAGTATTGATAAATCGGTTAATCATATTATTTAAATCTGGTGAATCACTTGTTTGTTTGCAATCAGTAATTTGATATCCATCAATATTTGCAGAACCAATAATTAATTCATTAACTCCACCTGGTAAAAATGTAGTGTTCGGTATTAAATTTTGTTTTCCATCCATGTTTTGTCTATTACGACCATCACCACCTATTTTAATTGTGTCATTATTATCACCAGTTGTAGATGATGAACCTGTTATACTTGAACGTCTAGGATCACTTAATGCTGATGCAAATACAGAACTAAGACAACTTGTTGGACAACCTATACCGCAACTATTTTTTGGATCATCTCTACATTTATCTAATAAGTTATTGTTTCTACGACGATTGTTTCCATCTTGGTTGTTTGATGAACCATCTGTTTCTATTTTTGCTGATTCACCATCACTAAATAAAGAACCCATGTTCCATCCAGAAGTACTAGAACCAGAATAATTACTCACATACATATCTTTATAATTTTGACCACGAATAATATCCAACGTTTGTGTTGGTTGTTGTAATAAATTAAATATACTATGATTACTCCATTTTATAGGAGGCCAATATTCTTTTGGTTCCGGATTACTAGTAGAAGGTATATTTGGTATAACTATGTTTAAATAATAATAACCTATGTCAGTTAATTTTCGCTTATTTTCTGGATCAATATTTCCCTTATTACAGAATACAGTAGTATATAATTCAATTGTACTTTCTAATGCAAATCCATCTTTGTTAAAATAATCAAAAATAAACCTATCAATCATTTGATTGATTGTTTCACCAGGAATGAATATTGGTTTTTTCTTTTCTTTTATATCTTCATTAACCCTTGGATTAATGACCGGTCTCGGTAATGTTCTAGCACCTTCACGTAAGGGAGCACATGTTTTTGATAAATAACTGCCTAATATATATCCTAAAATCAAAATAATATAAATTAGTATAAATGTGGATATTAAATTATTAATCATCTTTATATTAATTGTATATTTTAACTGTATAAATAATTCAATAATATTTATTTCTATTTTTTTTAAAAAACCAACTATTAAAAGTTGATGTTTCTGCTTCTCTTAAATATTCAATTGATTCATCATCTAATAGCATCACGTAATTTTGCATTGAATTTATAATTGTATTTTTCATTACAATATATTTATTATTTAAATTTCCAATTTCTCTCATAAGTTTATTGTAATTTTCTTTATACCTACCGTCATATTTATAGATTTCACTAATTAGATGTTCAGGTAAATCCATAATAATGCTATTTAAAAATATATATAAATAATTTTTATATATATATTTATGATTGTAAATAAATATAGTATTTATAGTAAAATAGGACAAGGTCAATTTGGCAGTATTTATAAAGGAAAATACAATAAAACAAAAGAAGATATTGTTATTAAATTTGAACTTATTTCTAGTGACATTAAATTATTAAAACATGAAACGACTATTTTGAATTATTTGTTTAACAAAGGTTCGAAAAATACACCCTTTGTCTATTGGTATGGTATTTATAAAAAGTATCATGGTTTAATTATTCCTTATTATGAATGTACATTGGAACAATATTTATTACACAATGAGATTACAAATGAAAAAATAACCATCATGATTTGTAAAATGATAAATATCTTGCAAACTATACATGAAATTGGTGTTATTCATCGTGATATTAAACCGCAAAATTTTATGTTAAAAAGCGATGAAATTTACTTAATTGATTTTGGATTATCTACTATTTTTGTAGATGAAAATTTAAAACACGTGGAAGCAAAGAATAGTAATCATTTTATTATTGGAACCCCTAAATTTATAAGTTTGCATATTCATAACGGAATAGATGCATCACGAAGAGATGATGTAATTTCATTAATGTATTTATATATTTTTATGAAATGTAATATGCATTTACCTTGGGAAAATGTTGAAGACATACAAGATGAATACAGTCCAAATCATATTATGCATTATAAAAATCAGCAGCGAAAGAAATTGAAAGAATATTATATTGAAACCATTACTCATCCATTAGATAAACAGATTTTCAATTATATGTATTTAATTGATTTCAAAACAGTGCCTTTATATCAATGGTTAATTGAAATCATAAATGATAGCTAATTTGGTAATAAAATTAAAAAAATTATATTTTTAAATTATAAAATGGAAAAAAAAATTCCAGAAAAAAAAACAACAGATCTAATTATTCTTAGTTCTGTTGCATGGGTTTCATTACTAACAATACTTTTAACACAATCATTAAATGATTATGATAAATATATGATTTATTCATTTTTAACGTTGCTCATTATATTTGTAACTGCTTTAATAAAACATGCAGACGAATTAATAGATGTTTTACACATGTCTTTAATCATTTATGTATTTTTATCATTATTTAGTGAAAACATGTATTTAATTGTTTTATTTATCTCAATATTAACTGTTATATTTTTTTATTGGATTCGAGATAATCGTTGTCCTATAGGAAATTATGAAACATTTGAATATATTCATTGTTTATTAATTAGTCATCCTATTGAATCAACGGTGATACCTATTTTTGCATATATAGTTTTATTTTACAAATTATACAATATACTTATGCACGCTGAAACTTTTGAATACATTCCCAAATCTTTGCAGATTCCTTAATATTAAAGGCACCACGTTTTTGTGCTAGATTTACATAAGATACAATAATATTAAGAGCAACGTTTTCATTTGTTACTTCGACTTCTGATAAATCCATGGTTTTTTCTTCTTGTGGTGTTACGGAATTTTCTGTAGATTCCTTTTCACTTGTAGTAGATGAAGGGGTATCAAATACGGTTTGGGTAGAGGTTTCGACTTCTTGTTGAGAGGCTTCCATTATATGATAATTAAAATTAAAAATGTTTAAGTATTTTTTTAATTAACTTATAATACTTTTTTTTCTATTTTTTCGAAAAGATCAGGATTATAAACTAATTTACCTGTTGGTTGATACTGATCAACGGGTGTATATATTTTTTTAGGTTTATCAGAACCATTTGGTTGTCCTGTATTTAATATTTTTGTCGTAGGATCATTGTCATCTTCTATTAATTCGTTTTCTTTTTTATTTATAACCCGACCTAATTCATCAACACTGATACCTGTGCGTTTTTTATATTCATTACGTACATATGAAGGAACCCAATTTTCCCATGACACATATAGAGTATTTGGATGGATATATCTAATATGGAATTTATTTGCTTCCAATTTAGCAATAATATAGGCAATGCACTCAGCTTTATTATAAACAGGTTCTCCAAATATATATTCTGGTATTGTGAACCATATATATTGTTCCTTCATTTTGCTTCTACCGGTTGCTTTTATACGTTTATGAATACGATTTAATATTTTATTAAAGATAGATACTTGACGTAAATCACGTTGTTGTTGTTTATCGTATAGTTCATCTATATTAATATTTCCCTTAGATTCATCATCATTTGTAAATAGAAAACAAGACATATTATTATAAAGACAGATGAAAAAAAATAAATATAAATACTTTATTTATATTTATTTCATGGAAGAAAACAAAAGTACAATAAAACATTTGGTTGTTTCTGGGGGAGGAACTTATGGATTATCTGCATATGGTGCTTTACGTGAATTACACAAAAACGGGTTTTGGAGTTTATCTAATATACAATCTTGTCATGGTACTTCAATTGGAACAGCAATTATTATTATCATATTATGTAAATATGAATGGGAAACAATAGATGATTTTATAATAAAACGACCATGGAACAATGTATTTAAATTTGATATAAATAAATGTTTAGATGCATTTGATAAATGTGGGTTATATGATAAAACCGTAATGATTGATGCATTCAAACCAATTTTGCTAGGTGCAGATATTGATTTAACTATTACTATGAAAGAATTTTATGACAAGACAAAAGTCGAATTTTATATTTATACTGTAGAATTGAATTCTTTTGAGTTGGAATGCATATCCTATAAAACACATCCAGATATGCAAGTAATTGATGCATGTTATATGTCATGTAGTCTTCCTTTAATATTTAAACCTTTGACAATTGAAAATAAAACTTATGTAGATGGAGGTATTTTCCTAAATTATCCAATTTTAGAGTGTTTAAATACAATGGATGCCGAACCAAATGAAATATTAGGTATTCGAAAAAAAATTATTGATGTAATTCCAACCCCAGAATTTGTTCAATCATTCAATTTATTTGAATATATTATGCACTTGTTTAGAAATATGATGGCAAAGGTGAATAATGAAAACAATAAAAATAAAAATAAAGATGCAACAAAAGAATTTGTGAATGAAATAAATATAAATATGGAATGTATGAATATAGATTCAATAACAAAGTTCGTTGTTTCTGAACAATATCGTAAAGAATTAATTGAAATAGGGGTTAAAGAAGCAACATCGTTTTTAGCAAATAAAGACAAATAAATATAATGAAATTTATTTTATATTTATTTAATTTTGTAAATAATTTTCAACAAATTGTTTTAAGTTATCTTCGGTTATTCTTGCATCGTAATTAACACGTTCATTATTTTTAAGCATTAAAACTGTTGGATAACCATCAATGGAATATTCTTGTATTTGTCTATTATCACCATCTGTACAATCGATTGTTTCACAGTGAATTTTATAATAACCCATTTCTTTTCCATTATATTGATTTGAAAATTTTTCCCATATTGGTTTTGCTTTTTTACAATGAGGACACCAATCGGCAAAGAAAAATTTAACATAAACATCACTTATGCGACGGTTTTCATTTGCAATATCTTCGCCTTGTAAATTTTCAACTGTTGATTTAACATACATTAAATATCCGTAATAACCAGCAATACCAAAAATAATAAATAATATCAAAATTACAATTGGTCTTTGAATAGGTTTAATATAATCACCATACAACACGTTAAGGATATTATTTGCCATTATATGATATATTTACATTATTTTATTGTAAATTTAACACTTTAGAAATTCGCAAGAATAATTATATCTTATTAATATAACTATGGCTAAAACCTATAAAGTAAAAAAAATAAATAAACGGAAGACAAAAAGAACTACAAAAAGAATATACAAAAAAAAAGATTATCAATCAAATGATGGAATGCTAACTAGTGTTTGGGGTCCAAGTGCATGGCATTTTATTCATTGTGTAAGTTTTAATTATCCTATCAATCCAACATGTGATGATAAACGTAATTATCGTAATTTTATACTTAATTTACGTCATGTTTTACCATGTGGAAAATGTCGTGTTAATTTATGTAAAAATTTAAAGAAAAATCCAATTACATGGAAACATATGAAAAACCGTGATAGTTTTTCAAAATATGTTTATCATTTACATGAAAGCATTAATAAACTATTAGGAAAAAGATCAGGATTGAGATATATTGACGTTAGAGAACGTTATGAACATTTTCGATCTCGTTGTACAATAACTGAATCTAACAAACATGAAGAAAAAGGGTGTGTTAATCCAGTATATGGAGAAAAATCCAAATGCGTTTTACAAATTGTTCCAGATAAGGAAAAATGTGAAACTTTCCAAATTGATGATAAATGTATTAAAAAATTAAAATAAAAATATAATTTATATGTCATTATTTAGTGTAAATCATAAAAAACTAAAAAATGCTATATTTTTTAATGCATTTTATAGCGCTATTATATTTGGAGTTTCGTTTATAGTAAATGATTATATTGATTTATATATTATACCTCATTTAGAAAAAAATTTTTATTTAAAGTCAAGTAATAAATTACTTTTGCATGTAATTGCAGTATTTATAATAACTTATGTTGTTGTTTATATGTTATGGTTTTTTTTTGGATGGGGAAAATCATTGAGAGAAGCATAAGATCCGCGAAGAATAAATATATATATTTTTATAACAAAGAATATATATATATAATGCCTCAAAATCTAAGTCCAACACCGTTAATAGATAATAATTTAGACGATTCAATCCCTGAAAATATAATGGAAGTACCTCAAGTACCTCAAGTGCCACAAATACCAGTTGTACCAGAAGTACCTGAAACTGAACAAACTGAACAACCCAATCAAGAAGTATCAGAATCTGAAAATAATGTTCAACAACCATTAAATATAACAAAAAATATTTATGTAAATAAAGATAGTCATCCAAAAATATTATTTTGGAGCGAAGACCCAAATGTATTGTTAAACTCTCATTATTGGTATGAATTTTTTCCAACGGAAACAATGTCTTTTAATCAAAAATTAAATGCATTAACACGTATTGTATTAATTTTAACTATTGTTTCTTATTTATTTACCCAAAAACCCAAAATTTTAGTTGTATCGTTTATTAGTATTTTATGTATTTTCTTATTGCATTATGCTACAAATCAAAAATTATTAGGAGAACCCTTCTCACAAAACAGTAATGGTTATGTACGTAATTATAACCGAAAAGGACCATTTGTTCCTATTAATATAACTGAGAACCAATATCAAGCAAGTTCGCCCGTTAATCCATTGAGTAATGTATTAATGAGTGATTATGATTACAATCCAAATAAAAAACCGGCTCCACCATCTTTCACAGATAAAGATAAACAGACTATTTTAGACGAAACAAAAAATCAAATTCAACTCTTGAATCAAGATCAACCAAATATTGAAAAAAAATTGTTCCAAGATGTAACAGAAAATTTAGAATTTGAGCAGTCTATGAGACAATTTTATAGTACAGCCAATACAACTATCCCAAATGATCAAAAAGGGTTTGCTGAATTTTGTTACGGTGATATGATTTCAGCAAAAGAAGGAAATAAATTTGCAGCAGTGAGAAACAATGGTAGATATAATTTACATTAATTAATAACGCATTTCAAAATACAAAATATATATGAAATATATAAAAGCAATGTCAACAGTTAGCAATTATTCATTTTACAATATGGCCCGTATTGAAAACGACGATACAACCAAAACACAACATACTTTACAAAATGAACGCTTTTCCGATTATACAACCACCAACTATTTTAGCCAAAATCCCTCTGACAGTCAAATTCAATTCGCCACTGAGCAACCTGCAGTAGTACCTACTGGTGTTACAGGTGCTGGATTAAGTGGAAATAAAGTACAGGGAGAATCTAGTTTATTATTAGAAAATGAGAATGCCAGAAATTTAGGACGTTTGAATTTAATGCAAAGACAATTCTTAACCGTTCCTTATTTAGGAAGAGGTTCTGCTGATCCTTCTTTAGAATTACAATTACTTGAAGGAGAACCTATTGGTGAAAAGAAGAGTACATCTACCGTAATGTCTCAAAGTTTTATGGGATATACTCTTTATCCTACTAATGAAGATATGGAAAATCGTACAACAGATTCAAAATATACAGTTGAAGAAAGTGCTATGAAAGGATGGGTACGAGGTGGTGCTGATACACGCGCTCCCACTGATGGTGATCTTTCCAAAAACGGTCGTCCTAACAATGGAGGAGTTTAAATTTTCTCATAATATATTATAATGAATTATTTAGCCGGTGGGTATAAAAAGAGAAGAGGTGGTGGTCACTGCTCTACCAAAAAATCTGGTGGTGCTGGGCACTGCTCCAATGAAAAATTAGGTGGTGGTCACTGCTCCAATGAAAAATTAGGTGGTGGTAATTACACCAATGAAAAATTAGGTGGTGCTCATTGCTCTACCAAAAAATCAGGTGGTGGTCACTGCTCCAATGAAAAATTAGGTGGTGGTCACTGCTCTACCAAAAAATCTG